>Ga0123388_1079138_pt1 | contig 50929 bp, 40 predicted proteins | sample T0HHNO3metaT_FD_89916 | JGI IMG/M metagenome (GOLD analysis project Ga0123388, IMG submission 89916) | Methane-oxidizing artificial microbial communities from Washington, USA to study methane cycling - T0-HHNO3 metaT (Metagenome... | ecosystem: Engineered > Modeled > Simulated communities...
CGCGAAGAGCTGGAAAAAGCACAAGCCAGATTGTCTAAGTATCAGCAAGACAATGGCATTACCAGCGGCATTGAGCAGTTTGATACTGAGAACGCACGGTTGAATGAATTAACCACGCAATATGTGGTGGCGCAATCTCAGGCAATTGAGGCCTCTTCACGCAAGGCTGGCGTATCCAGTAATGCGGCAGACTCTCCCGATGTGGCTTCCAATGCACTAGTGCAGGGTTTGAAAGTAGACATTGCAAGATCTGAATCCAAATTAGCAGATTTATCTCAGCGATTAGATGAAAATCATCCACAGATTCAATCTGCACAGGCTGAAATCAGTAAATTAAGATCACAGTTGCAAGAAGCGATTCGTTCTACCAGTGCCAGTGTTGGCGGGTCAGCTAAAATCTATCGTCAGCGTGAATCTGAGTTGGCAGCACAAGTGGCTGCGCAAAAGCAGAAAGTGCTCAAGCTGAATCGCACACGCGATCAATTAATGATACTGCAACGCGATATGGAAAACGCACAGCGCTCACTAGATGCAGTGAGTCAGCGCTTTATGATGTCTAATCTTGAGGGGCAGGCCAACCAAACAGATATTTCCATATTAAATCCCGCTGTCGCGCCCATCGAGCATTCCAGTCCGAAAATACTGCTCAATATATTGCTGTCGGTTTTTCTTGGCCTCATGTTAGGTGTTGGCTTCGGGCTGTTGGCCGAAATGTTGGATAGACGCGTGCGTTCTGTTGAGGATATTCAGGAGTCAGTCGAGATTCCTGTGTTGGGTGTGCTTTCCAGTGTCATTTCCACAAAATCCAAGCGGTTTTCATTTTTGCGTTTTCTTAAGTTGGCCTAACTCGAGAGTCACCCTATGAATTTGATCCAAGTACCCGTACCAGACAATATGATTAAACGCGATACCAGCATTGGGCGCTTACTGCTTGATTTAGGTAAGTTAACGCCAGAAGGTGCCGAGCGCGTTCTGCGTTTGCAAAAAGAGAAAGGCCTGCGGTTTGGTGATGCTGCATTAAGCTTAGGCTTGGTAAGCAGTGAAGATATTCGCCAAGTGGTTTCCATGCAGTTTGATTATCCGTACCTGCAAGCCGGGCAAGGTAGTTATAGCAGGGAGCTTGTGGCTGCTTATCAGCCATTTACCCCACAAGTGGAAGCATTGCGTGCGCTACGCACACAATTAGTGTTGCGTTGGTTTGCTGAGCATGGCTCGACCATTGCGATTACCGGTGTGCAAAGTGGTGATGGCAGCAGTTATATTGCAGCAAACTTAGCCGTTGTGTTTTCTCAGCTAGGCGAGCAGACCTTGCTGATTGATGCAAATTTAAGGCAGCCGCGTCAGCATAAAATTTTTAACCTAAAAGGGCAGCGAGGACTATCGGACATAATCGTTGGCCGAGCCGACCTAGACGCCATTGTGCGTATCGAGTCATTTATGGGCTTGTCGGTATTGGGTGCAGGTACCATTCCACCCAATCCGCAGGAGCTATTAAGTCGCAGTGCTTTTTCCGAACTGCTGAACAGCGCCGCCAATCAATATGATGTGATTATTGTGGATACCTCATCCGCGGATGAGAGTGTGGATTATCAAGCCATTGTGGCGCGCACTGGTGGGGCAATGCTGGTTGCGCGTAAAAATTATACCAAATTGGCTAAGTTGGATGAGTTGAGTAAGAAAATTAAAGACATCGGCGCGCAAGTGGTAGGTGCCGTATTAAATGAGTATGACTAATTAAATATAGCCCTTGCCATGATTTTACAACCCACACACAGCGCAAATCGCCTCCCATCTGTACTACAAGAGTGGGGGTTTATTATTTTGGGCTTGCTTGCGCTGTATGTGCCCATGTACTACGCACTTTTAACTGGTTTATGGACATCACAAGACCAAGCGCACGGCCCAATCGTTTTGATGGTGGTCGTATTTTTGGCTTGGCAAAAGCGAGATGCTATTCTCAATAAGTCCGCAGTGCCCCCTGCCGTAGCTGTGACAATAGTGGGCTGGGTGTTTCTGATTGCTGGCTTACTCAGTTACGTGCTTGGTCGCTCACAAGATATCTTAACGTTTGATATCGGCTCACAAGTGCTTGTTTTCTCAGCCGTATTACTTATTACCCGTGGTACCCAGGCGCTCAAGCTTATGTGGTTCCCGCTGTTTTTTATTCTGTTTATGATTCCGCTACCGGGATTTCTTTTAGATGCAGTCACTCTGCCCATGAAGATTGCAGTATCTACGGTAGCCGAGCAAGTTCTGTATTGGGCGGGTTATCCCATTGCCAGATCTGGCGTGGTGTTACAAATTGGGCAATATCAGCTGCTAGTGGCAGATGCCTGCGCCGGTATGCACACTTTAATTTCGCTAGAAGCACTTGGCTTGCTCTACCTGAATTTGGTTAAGCATGACTCTTTATTCCGTAACTTTGTACTGGCGCTATTGATTATTCCAATTTCGTTTACGGCCAATGTGATTCGCGTCATGGTGCTCACATTGGTGACCTTTTATTTTGGCGATGAAGCTGGTCAAGGCTTTGTGCATGGCTTTGCCGGAATGGTGCTATTTATTGTGGCGCTTACTCTGATTATGTCGGTTGATTCATTGCTGCAGTATTTTAGTAAGCGCATGGATGCTGCTAAAGCAAAATCAGCAAACGCAAGGGTGACCGCATAATGCAACACACTGTCAGAAATATCGTTATGGCCATACTCATGATTGTGGCATCCGGAGTAGCCATGGCCATTCACCCAACACACCGCATTGCCGATGATGGACCTGCCGTGGTGTTGGAAAATATGATTCCGCTAGCGTTTGGTGACTGGAAAGACGAACCCCAGCAAACCGGTCAAATCGTTAATCCACAAGTAAAAGAAACATTAGATAAAATTTATACGGCCTTGCTATCCCGAACTTACGTGAATAGTGCGGGGGAACGCATTATGTTATCTATTGCTTACGGTGCAGACCAAAGCGATGCAAACCAACTGCATTACCCTGAAGTATGTTACCCAGCGCAAGGCTTTCAGTTGCTAAAAATAAATCAGGCAAGCATCAGCACACAATTTGGCGAGATTAGAACTAAACAGCTGATTGCAGTGTTAGGGCTTAGAACTGAGCCGGTGACATACTGGACAACGGTAGCAGACAAAGTTGTAAGGGGTAGTAAAGAAACTAAACTTGCTCAACTTAAATATGGGTTTAATGGCCAAATACCGGATGGACTGCTATTTAGAGTATCTACAGTAACGCAAGATACAGATAGAGCATTTGCGCTACAGAAGCTGTTTGTCAAAGATCTTTCAATCGCATTAAAAAGCGATTTTAGAGCCAAGTTGATGGGGCTGTAACTCACTAAACGCATGCATTTTAATGTCTATTAGCGATAGCGCATTGTTAAATGTACTCAATGCTTAGGCTAGCACCTTAACTATCTTAGAAGCTAAATCCCTTGCTTAAAAACACACTCTATATGGGCATCACCACAGCAGCAAAGCTGCTAGCAGGCATCGCTGTGTTCGTGATCATGGCAAGGGTGTTGGGGCCTCATGATTTTGGGGTTGTTATTTATGCGTTTACGTTAGGCTCCATTTTTGTACTACTGGTAGATTACGGGTTTTCTCAGCAGTTGCTAAGAGATATCGGCACAACCCCCAGTGCAATCAACAAAATTATGGGGCGTGTGCTCATTGCAAAGTTGGTATTAAGTTTGGCTTTGCTTGCCATTTGCGCTATTTATTTAGTCATTTTCCCGAAAGATTTCACCACTAAAATAGTGTTTTTAGCACTGTTATGTTCATCATTAATAGCATCGTTTAGTGAGTTTTTAAACGTAGGCTTTAGAGGGGTAGGCCAGTTTAAATTAGAAACTAATCTGGCAACGCTGGGGGCAATCATACATTTTGCTTTAATTGTAGCGGTGCTGTTGATTAAACCAGATGTTTACTGGGTAGCTTTTGCATTTGTTGTTTCTAGATGCATTTATTTGTGTATGTCATGGTATGCGTATCAAAAACACCTTGGGAACATCGAAACTACAATCAACAGCAATGAGGTGATTAAGACTTTAAAGGCGGGTTTTCCTTATGCTGCAGATGCAGGGTTTACAAACTTTTTTTATCAAGTGGACACTATTATTGTGAATCACTATTTGGGATTTGCTGGTGTAGGTATGTATCAGGCCGCTACTAAATGGATGCAGGGCGCTATGCAGTTTGCGCCTGTGCTCTCTAATGTGTATTTGCCTACAATTGCATCGTATTCGAGTGATGGCCAAAGATCTGTTGCCATGGAGGAAAAGCTTTGTAACTCTATGTTATTTATTGGCTTTTTTGGATGGTTGTTTTTTACATTCTTCGCAGAATACGCTTCTGATTTAATTTATGGTGAAAGTTACAAGTCGCTGGCGGAGCTTTGGAAGTTTATTGGATTACTTATTTTTTTACGATATTTTGCCGCCACGCAAGGCGTGTTACTTACTGCATATGGCTTACAAAAAGTAAGAGTTTTTGCTCAAGTTTGTGCTTTGGGATCTTTAATTCTTACAGCACCTTATCTAATCAAACAGTTTAATTTAGCAGGCATATTAGTGAGTTTAATTGCATCTATAGCAACGCTAATTTTGGTTTATTCAATTTACGGTAATAGGAACGGTATTAAGTATAGAAATCATAAAGTTTTATTTACACTTTCTTTATTGGTGGCGGTAACTTTCATTTGTTTGGTTATTAAAAATGCTTAATTTTTTCAGAAAATTACAATTAAAAAAATTATTGAAAGATGAGTTTAAGAATAAAGCCTTAAGACAATATTTCATCGAAAAATTTCAAATAGATGTTGGCATGTACTCGTACGGATGTTTTGATTCAAATCGCATTGCAAAAGGTACAAAGATTGGAAGGTATTGTTCAATAGCGAACACGGCTGTTATTTTTAATGGTAATCACGGCCTGTCATTTTTGACTTTACATCCTTATGCCTATAACCCTGCATTGGGCTTTGTGCATGAGGAAACAATCGTGCGTTCAAAGTGTGTTGTGGAGGATGATGTTTGGTTAGGACATAACGCAATCATTACACCAAGCGTCACTAACATTGGGCGTGGTGCAGTGGTTGCTGCTGGCGCTGTAGTAACTAAGAATGTGCCAGCTTACGCTGTTGTTGCTGGTAACCCAGCAAAGGTCATTAAGTACAGATTTAACGCTGAGTTGATTGAAGCCATCGACCAAACTCAATGGTGGCTTAAAGATGATGTCGAGCTAAAGAAAATAATTGATTCAACGCCTGAATTGTTATTTTCGCCGGCGACTTATTTCAATTTAAAAGATTAAGTAAGCGCCTTTATTATGATTGCAAATAACTTATTAGAAAAAATTACAACTAGTGGATATTGCACAGGTTGTGGTTTATGTGCATCTGTAGCTGAACCCAATCAAATTAAAATGAAGATCAATGCTTCTGGCTTTTTGAGGCCGGTTATTCAACATGCAATCTCAGTAGAGTCCGATGCTGCAATTAAACACTTGTGTCCAGGCATTCATTTGGAGCATGCCGCACAAGTGCAGAATAAACACCCAATTTGGGGGCCTCTAGTTAACGTGCGTACAGGATTTGCACAAGATGCAGAAATACAGCACCTTGGCTCATCGGGTGGTGTGATATCAGCGTTGGCTGTGTATTTGCTCGAATCAGGTAAAGTGGATTTTGTTGCACAAACAGCGGTCAGTAAAACAGCGCCTTTGGTTAATATTTTACAAAAAAGCTTTACTAGAGAAGATGTGTTACACGCAGCTGGCTCAAGATATGCACCTTCATCACCGCTGGAAAATATTCGTGAGCTGTTTCAGTCTGGTCAAACATTTGCTTTTATTGGTAAGCCTTGTGATGTTGCCGGGCTGCGGGCATATATTGCAAAAAATCCGCAATATAAACATCAGATTAAATACATGATTTCGTTTATGTGTGCAGGCGTGCCAAGTATTCATGGCTCCAAAGAAGTCATCGCAAAGATGGGAGCAGATATCAATCAATTGGTCTCATTTAGATATCGTGGTGATGGCTGGCCAGGAAAAGCGCGCGCAGTGCAGGCGGATGGACAATCGTTTGAGATGGATTACAACAGTTCTTGGGGCAATATACTGGGGAAACAAATTCAATTTCGTTGTAAATTGTGTGCAGATGGCACGGGTGAGTTTGCAGATATTGTTTGTGCAGATGCTTGGTATGGCAAAGACGGCTATCCAGATTTTGCTGAACGCGAAGGTAGAAGTTTATTGCTGACAAGAACAGAAGCCGGTGAACATTTAATCAATGAGGCAATACACGCTGCATCCATTCAGGTTAGCCCTTTAGATGTGGGTGAAATATCAAAGATGCAACCTTATCAAGTGAACAGAAAAAAAGTGGTGTTAGGCAGAGTGCTGGCCGCCGGCCTTGCACATCGCTATTTTATACAATATAAAAATATGGGCTTAGTCGTTGCATCACTTGCAACTGATCCTGTGACCTGGTTTAGGCATGCTTGGGGCACTTTTAAACGGGTAAAAGGTGAAGTGCAATGAGTCATCAAAAAAAACAAATCACAATTGGTTTGCTGTGGCACTCCGTTTCTTCTGATAACTTAGGCGTTGGTGCATTAACAGAATCTCAAATTGCTATTTGCCAAGCCGCTGCGCGTACGGCAGATGTAGAGGTGCGTTATATTATTTTTGGGACTGCTGGTGGCAAAAATTATTTGCCAAAAGATGTGCACATCATCATTGGTAGCAGAATATCCATTAAGCAAATGATCAAAGGCCAATCTGCGTTTCTTAAAGAACTAGAGGCCTGTGATTTTGTGCTAGATATTGGTGAAGGTGATAGCTTTGCAGATATTTATGGCATCAAGCGCTATCTATTTCTGATTGTGAGTAAACTGGCGGTGCTGTTTAAAGGCAAGCCGCTGATACTCAGCCCGCAAACCATCGGGCCTTTTGATTATTGGTTTACAAGATGGATTGCAACCTTTGTGATGAAGCGTTGTAAACGCGTGTTTGCGCGTGATGGTCTTTCATCAGCCTATTTATTGCGTTGCGGTGTTGTAGATAATGCAGATGAAGTGGTGGATGTGGCGTTTAGGTTGCCCTTTACGCAAAGTAAGCATGGCGAGTCAAACAAAGTACACATTGGCCTTAATGTGTCTGGTCTATTGTATTCCGGCGGCTACACAGAAAATAATCAGTTTGGCTTAACGCTGAATTATCAAGCACTGATACAAGATCTCATTCAATACTGGACAATTGACCCTAACAACCAAGTGTGGCTAATTCCGCATGTGATTCCTGATGATTTGCCGGTTGAGGATGACCGTAAGGCAATTGCTCAGTTGGCGTTAGTGTTTCCTACAGTCAAAGCAGCCCCCAGTTTTAATAGCCCAAGCGAGGCAAAGTCATTTATTTCTGGCATGGACTTTGTCACTGGCGCGCGTATGCATGCCTGCATTGCTGCTTTTTCATCAGGCGTTGCGGTGGTGCCACTGGCCTATAGTAGAAAGTTTAATGGCTTGTTCTCCTCATTAAATTACGCGTGGGTAGCCGATGGAAAAGTGACGGATACACAAACTGCGTTTTCAAAAATTATCGATGGCTTTAACCAGCGCGCAGCGCTTAAAAAAGAGATTGAGTTTGGAAATCAGATTGCGCATGCGCGTTTGCAAACATACGAAAACTACCTTGTTACATGTATGAGGGCGGTTTAGCGATGAACCTCAACAATATCCGTCATCTGAACTGGCTAAACATCATCGTTAAAGCTGCGGTGGTTATGTTTGTTGTGTTTTTGCTATTTATTGCAGGTGCAATGACTGCCTTAGCGCCATGGTTAATAGCCAGGCTGCTGCCTATTGGTATATTGGTGATTGTGATTCTCACCGCACTGATGTCGGCGAATGATAAACGCTTAAGCGAAAAAACCCTCAACATTTGGCTCGCGGTATTGTTGTCTACCATGGCACTGTGGCCTACCTATTTACTCATTAAGTTTTCTGGGTTACCTGCCTTAGATGCGCGTAGGGTGGTTGCTGGGCTTACCTTGGGCGCTACACTATATTTTCTACTCTCTCGTAAATATTTTGTAAAAGCGTTATTCACCGGCGGATATTTCCGTGTTGGCAGTTTTTTAGTATTGAGCTATGCCACTTTACGTATTGCCTCATGCTTCACTTCAGAGCATACATTTGCGTCCCTAATCATCGTTTTTTGGGAAATACTGTACTACTACAGTATGTTTTTTGTGGGCGCACTGCTGTTTGGTGAGGCCAAATACCATCAATGGTTGATGAAAATATTGATGGTGCTGGCGGTACTGATTGCTGGTTATGCTGCAGTAGAGTGGCTGTTTGAAAAAAATATACTGATACAGTTGGCACCCAGTAATAAAGAGTTTACGGAGTTTAAAGCCGCACTTGCGCTATCTAGGTTACGAGAAGGCTTTTTTAGAGCACAAGGTACTTTTGAACACCCGCTATTGCTGGCTGAGTTTTCTGCCATGACGCTATGCTTTGGGCTTGCTGCCATGCTTTGGTCAAAAAAGGAAGATGAGTTTAGAGTGCTGGGCGGCATTACTATTGTTGCTGCCATTGGTGCTGCATTGCTTTCAGGTTCACGTAGTGCACTCATTACCACAACACTTGGTGGCTTAATTGTTATCTTATTGCGCATCATTGCACCAAAAGTAGCCCTTAAAAAACGTCAGCAGACGTTCCGTAAAATAGCTTTTTTCTTCACGCTATCTGCCGTAATTGCGGTGGCTATTCCAGCGGCTAGCGTGCTTGTTAAAGGTAGAACTACTAACGAAGCAGCAAGCACGGTTGGGCGGATATATATGCTTGAGCTTGGCATACCCAGCATACTTAGCAACCCGCTGTTAGGTAAGGGACCTGGTTCTTCTGGCGCTATTGCCGGCATTAGAACTGGTTCAGGCATAGGCACGCTTGATAATTATTTGCTGGCTATAGCCATTGAAAGTGGTGTGCCTGCACTCTTCTTGTTTTTGGCTTGCTTACTTTATCCGGTATGGGTGATTTTTAATAAGCTAATGACTGGGGAGCAGACATCTGCAAATTTTTATGCTGCCGTAGCAGCTGCACTAGTAGTAACAACTATCACGCGCACGGTGTTATGGATGCCCTATAACTTATTGTTTTCGTTCTTATTGGCAGGGATGGTGTTACGGTCTATTTCAAATAATCCCAAAAATACCGATCAATAAAAAAGCAATGTCATTGAAAAATAAATTGCCACCTTGCTAACCGAATATGCTATTTAACTCTACAGTTTTTTTGTTTATATTTTTGCCAATCAGCCTATTGGTGTATTTCTGTGTCGGCCGTAAGAATGGAGCCACCGCTAGGGTTTTATTGGCGCTATTGTCATTACTATTTTATGCGTACTGGGATTGGCAATTTGTTCCATTGTTGCTGGGCTCCATCATTGTGAACTATGTTGCAGGGGTGAGAATATCTAAACTAATAAATTCAAGCCAACTACCTGAGGCCAAAAGTAACTTAATCATTGGGCTGACATTTAATTTAGCTTTACTATTTTATTTTAAGTACACCAATATGATTGTTGCCAGTTTTGAAAGCTGGACAGGATTGAATGCAGGTGTCTCCAACATTATTCTTCCCATAGGCATTTCATTCTTTACCTTTACGCAGATTGCGTTTCTTGTGGATGCATATCAAAAGAAAGTGAGCGAGTATAAGTTTTGGGACTATGCACTTTTTGTCTCTTATTTCCCACATCAAATTGCTGGCCCGATTCTTCACCACAAGGAGATGATGGGTCAGTTTACGAAACAATTAATCACAAAGTTTGATGTTCAAAACTTTGCAGTTGGTGCTTCTATACTTGTTGTTGGGCTGGCAAAAAAAGTTTTACTGGCGGATCCCATAGCAACTTTCGCTGACCCGGTTTTTTCTAATGCTGGAATGGGAGTGACGCCCACCTTTATTGAGGCATGGGGCGCGACCTTAGCTTACGCTCTGCAACTCTATATTGATTTTTCAGCCTATTGCGATATGGCAATAGGTATTTCCTTCATGTTCGGAATCAGGCTTCCAATCAATTTTAATTCACCATACAAAGCTACCAGTATTATTGATTTTTGGCGGAGGTGGCATATCACACTGTCTCGATTCTTAAGAGAGTATTTATATATACCACTCGGCGGCAATAGATCCGGGCATTTGCGCCGCTATTTGAATTTGATGGTGACCATGGCTTTAGGTGGTTTATGGCATGGCGCTTCATGGACATTTCTCATGTGGGGTGTGCTGCACGGTGTTTACCTGACGATAAACCACCTATGGCGTAGCTATTTTTATGAGCGACATAATATTGCAGTTCATCCTCTTTTGGGATGGCTAATTACATTCATTGCCGTATTGATTGGTTGGGTCTTTTTTAGGGCAGTCAATTTCACATCGGCTTTACTGATGTTGCAGTCCATGTTGGGATTTGCAGGTGTTGCAGTGCCGCATGCCATGATTGACTTTTTAGGCCCAAGATGGCCATTGATTGGTAGTGAGGTTTGGTCTGGTGAGCTTGGCGGTATCAGGGCGATATTATTTATTTTGGTTGTGCTAGCAGGCGTACTTGCAATGCCTAACACTCAACAGATCTTTCAATCATTTAACCCTTCGCTTGATAAAGTGCAAGAGGGTAAGGCTTCGGTTTCGTTTGCATGGTCTCCCAATATCTTATGGATTTTAACAATTTCGGTTTTACTGGCGCTAAGCTTAAACAGGCTTGGCAGTGATAGTACTTTTTTATACTTTAACTTTTAATGCGCACTTATTTAGTAGCCGTTTCACTTCTAGCTTCTATCTTATTTCTGATAGTCGTGCCTACCTATTCATTCCAGTATCTGGATTTTGAGGGGTTGGTAAAAGGGCTAAATGGCCATGGGAAAATTTGGTTTTTTGGCAACTCAGTCATTAGGCACTCTTCAAAATGTGACACAGATCATCGGTCCATCTCTGATCTGTTTGCTGCTGCTATTCACCAGCCTGTGGTGGATATGTCACGCGGTGGTATGCGTACTGGGCGCATGCTGGATATTGTTGAGGTTCTGGTTGCTTTAGGGCTAAAGCCTAAGGCGGTATACATTCAAGTTCCACTTGATGGAGATGTCATCGCACAGTTGAATGAGATTTCTGGGGTGAAGGGGTTCTTTACTACTAATTTTTCTGAGTTAAAGCATAAGCTCAATTTAACAGAAGACTCTCAAATCGGCAGCATGAAGCGGGTAGCGTTTAATGGACATTACTATGGGGACTATGGGGAGTTTTCAAAAAAATATTTTGTGATAGAGAAACAGCAGAGAACGTGTCCGGAAACCATGGGCGTCGATAAAGATTTTATTGCGTTTATGTACTGGCGTAACTTTCTGGAAAAAAATGCGGACACAAGTGCTGCTCAAGAAATGAACAGAATCCAAACTCTAGTCAATAAAGGAATTAAGATTGTTTTTTGGATTGCACCTGTTAACTCCGAAGATATTAGTGCACTACACGGTAGCGCCAGTATTCAAGGGCTGTCTGCGTATAAAAACAATATAGTGAACTTAATGAAAAATTTTACTGTGGTTGATATGTCCTATACGGTGCCGGCGAATCATTTTGCAGACAGGTGGTGTGCGTGTGGGCACCTGAATGATGAAGGGCGGCTAAGTGTCGTTTCACAACTCATCCCCTCAGTAGCAAGCACTAGCCATGAATAATCATTTATCAGCAGAGTATTCATCAGCGGATAAGGTCGCAAGCGTATGCATTGTTGTTCTTAACTGGAACGGCTGGAAAGATACGATTGAGTGTCTGCAAAGTTTAAGTGAGTTAGCAGGTGAAAACTACAGCGTTGTGGTGGTTGATAATGCTTCTACAGATGGCTCACGCGAAAAGTTATTGGCTTGGGCGAGTGGTGCGGAGAGTCACTTAAGGTTTACTGCAGTAGTAGAAGAGGTTGATATTGATCACTGGTGTGTCCCTTTGCGAGATACCGAGTGGGTGTATGTCCAATCTTCTGTTAACGGTGGCTTTGCAGCGGGTAATAATTTGGGCATTCGGCTTGCTATGCAAGCTGGGTGTCAGTATGTGTGGCTGTTAAATAACGATACTGTTGTTGCATCTCAGGCATTGGTGGCGCTTGAGCAGTATGTGGCAAAGAATCCTGATATTGGCATGTGTGGGTCAATATTGTGTTACTACAACGATAGGGCTGTGGTGCAAGCGGTGGGTGGGGTTAGGTTTAATTATTGGCTAGCGCGAGGCGAGCAGTTGGGACATGGTTTGCTGCTTGATGATGCGCGGGTAAGGAACTTGGTACAGCAGGCGCCTACTTATGTGGCAGGTGCTTCACTATTTATGCAGGTAGGTTTTTTGCAAGACATTGGTTTGATGGAAGAGAGTTATTTTCTGTATTTTGAGGAAATGGACTGGGCAGTGCGTGCTGCAGGTAAATGGAAAATTGCAACCGCGGTAGATAGCATTGTTTATCATAAAGAGGGCGCATCCATTGGTACAGCAAGCCGTGGCAAGCGCTCGGTGCTTTCTCAATACTATCTTAATCGTAACCTAATTAGGTTTTATGCTTTACGCAAGCGGTGGCTTTTACCTGTAGCGGTCATCCGCGTTGTGCGTGATGTGATAAAGCATACGGTGTATAGAGATTTTAAGTTGTTAAATGCCACGACCAAAGCATTAACGGATGGCATTTTAATGCGTGGCGGACCGAAGGGTTTATGATGCATTTTAGTGATGTTTCATACTTGGTACGCATTTGCTTTATGGTGCTAACAGTGCTGATTTCTGCACCTCTGGCGTTGGCTGATGAGGCAGAAAGTACAGGGGTAGGGGTACAAGATAAATTGCTGAGCAGTGCGCTTGTGGATTCTGCTAACGTGTATCACCACCATATTCATAATTTTTACTTTAACGATTCAGATAAATCAAAACCTAACTATCTTGCAATGCAGGCGCATGCGTTGGCAATGTCTTATGATGCAACTACGCACTACCTTGCAAACACGCTGCCAGGCAACTTGGATAGCTTAAAGCGTATTCTTTTACACAATGCTTACTATATTCCCTTGAGTATCGATTTTGATAAGCATCAGGCTAAATATACAGTTTCTTATCTTGGTGCGAATAACAGAAGTTTGGTGAATCCGGATAGAGTGGTCTGGAACGCTTATCCACTAAATAACGCAGATATTGAGATTTTAAAAGGCTACGGTTGCGCGCAATCAAAAGAGTATGTGCGTGCTACTAAACAGGTGTCACTAAAAGATGCTAAATCGTGGTTTCGTATTGATAAGGATTACGGAAAGGTAATTGCAAACTGGCAGAGCCGATTTGTTGTTGAGGATTTGGCTAAAAAAACCATACAGACGTTACAACTGGGGAAATACGATTATTTGTTTTTAGATGACTTGCCACGCAACCCAGGCAACTGTGTGAATAGTACGTTTGGCGGTAAAGGCGCTTATGCATCATGGAAAGAGGGGCAGTTAGCATTTTTACAAATGGTGACAGATGCTGCACACGCCATGAAAGGTCGTCAAGCAGAGAAAATTAAAGTTCTCGGCAATCTATGGAGCCCTTATGCGGACGTTAAATCTGCGCAATGGTATGCGGATAAAAAGCTGCGCCTAGACCATTATTACTTTGAGTCCGGCGGCTATGCGCGAGAGGATATCTTTAATGGTCAGGCAAGTAATGGTCAGGATACTGAAACTGCCTTACCAGCCTTTATGCCGCTAATGGGCGGATATATACCAGCTCATTTGGTTTCTTTGGGCACGCATATTGAAACCATGAATAGCTTGGCCGCAAATTATCAACAAGAAGTCGCGGCAGATTATTTGCGTCAGCACTATAGGGCGGCGGGTATTGCGGCTACTCAAGGCTCATGGTTTGGCTGGTATGGCGAAACTTCCGTAGATAAGTTGGATTCTCGGGGAACACTCATACACTCAAACGCCATGCAACTATTACGGGTTATCCCAAACTGGGAGAATCTTGCCAAAGTATCTACGCAATCAAGAGTTTATTCCAAGGCAAAAAATACGTATTACAGCCCTAACAGTGGGTTTTCTAATGACCTGATTTATGGGGTGAACCCGCTGAATAATGAAATGTATGTGGTGTTTATGACCACTGCCGGGCAGCTTGATTTAAAGGGTAAAAAGATATTGAGTGCAACGTTTGTGGATGCTTACTTTAATAAAACTCAGTTAAATGCCTTATCTTGTTTAAGTGAGATGATGGGTAAGGTGACGCTGAAATGCAGCCATAAAATGAAGGTTGGGATACGTCTCAATTTAGAGTAGTGAATGCCTTTTACAGATATATAAACATGAGTGAACAATTGAAAATAGCAGTGGTTTGTTTTACCGGTAATTCCGGTCTTACCGATTACTCGGTATCTTTGTGCAAAGAGTTGGTGAAACACGCTGACGTTACGTTATTAACTGCCAAAAGCTATGATGAAACGCAATACCGTGTGAATTTGCCGTCGGCTAAGTTGTTTAACAGAACCAGACATTATCCGTTCGATATCATCCGATTTGTTTTGTATGTGTTGCGGCATAAACCCGATGTGTTGCTGTTTGAGTCATGGATAAAATATCCGGCGTTTGAATGGCTGCTGGTATGGATATTTAAATTGGCTGGCATCCGCACGGCACTGACTATTCATGACCTATTGCCGCATTATCCAAAACCTTGGAGCAAGTGGGTGCTTAGCTACTATTATCGTTGCTTTGATAGGTTAATTGTGCACTCCAAGCGTACCGAGGATGGACTCAATGCAATGGGTGTAAAGACCCAACCCTTAATCGTGCCGCACGGACTTTATGAAATATTCAACTTGGACAAGCTAACGCGAGAAGCTATTTTGCCAAATTTCCCGCAAGTGAATACACGTGATTTCGTGGTGCTATTTTTCGGGCATATTGAGACAAGAAAAGGAATATTAGAGTATTTATCCGCAAGTGAGTTATTGGCTAAAGAAGACAATATTAAGTTTGTTGTTGCTGGTGGCAACAGCCTGAGTGGCAGTGCGGCGGTGACGCTAGATAGTTATCGAAATAAAAAGAATGTTGTGATGCACGACCAGAGTATTCCTATGGAGCAAGTCCAACATTACTTTACATTGGCACATGTGGTTATTTTGCCTTACCTAGAGGGCACCACCAGTGGTGTTGTAAAGTTAGCTATGGCTTTTGATAGACCCATTATTGCAAGTGATGTGGGTGATTTTGCTGAAACCTTACATGATTGGTCAGGACTGCTCATCAAACTGGATACCCTGCCTGAGAACCTTGCAGCAGCGATTACGGGAATGCGCACTTCTTACAGTAACTTTATGATGAGCTTGAATGAAAATAAACAAAAATATCAGTGGGACCGCATTGCTATTCAACATATTGAATACTTGCGTTAATTATTTTGACACGGAGTCATGTTAACTTTTTTTCAGGAACATCAGTGAAATCGCTGGTGATTGTTGTGCCTGAGTTATTGCCAGTGCCCCCCGTGCAGGGCGGTGCCGTAGAGCATTGGGTGGATGAAGCCAGTCGACGGTTAATCGGCGCAGGCGTTAGGCTGGCGATTGTCTCAAGGCCTGCGCATAGTGCTGGGCAATCTGGCATTGAATATATCGGTATCCCTTGGACAAAAATAGAACGATTTTTCCACCGTGTGAAAGAACGCGTCACTTGGAAAAACCCATTGCGTTATCTGGCCAAAATACAAAACGTATTTTCTTATGGGCGTCGTGTTGCGCGCGTTATTACCAACTTCGACGTGGTGTATTTGCATAATGAACCCAATTTACTGTTGTTTATGCAGAAACGGGCTGGCCAAAAAATTGTACTGCATATGCACAACGATCATCTTTCTATGCGCCTGTTTCGCCCGCTGTATCGGCGCGCATTAGCCAAGGTCGATCATGTGATTTGCGTGAGTGATTACATTCGTCGCCAGGCACTGGCAACCTTTCCTGAATATACGCATAAGTTCAGCGTGGTGTTGAATGCAACAGATCCCGATGTCTTTAAACCCTATGGCGATGAGGCCATACGTCAATTACAAGATATCGTCAGCATTGCGCCAGGCAAGCATTATTTGCTCTATGTTGGGCGCTTAACGCCTATTAAAGGGGTGCATGTGCTGATAGAAGCATTTCAAGCAATCCACCGGCGTTTACCCAATACGCGACTTATTATTACAGGGTCGTCATTTTTTGGTGGCGCTGCTAAAACCAGCTACGAACAAAGTCTGACCACACTTGCTGCCCCTGTAAGCGAGGCCATTCTATTTACCGGCTACTTGCCGCATGACAAGCTTAAATATCTATATTCCGCAGTAGATGTGGTGGCCCTACCCTCCGTATGGCAAGACCCGTGCCCGCTGGTAGTATTTGAGACGATGGCATCAGGCACTTGCTTGGTGAGCTCTGCAGTAGGGGGCATTCCCGAAGTAGTCGAGCATAGCAAGGACGGTGTATTGGTCGAAGCTAATAACCCAGCGCTGCTTGCACAAGCCATATGCGATCTGATGGCATCGGATGACATTGGGCGGTTAGCAACCAATGCGCGGAATAAAATCGTTGCCGGTTACACATGGGATCGATTGGTTGGCGAACTGAGAAATAAGTTAGGGCTACTGTCATGATTGCAATTGTTTATCCACAGTTCTATGGCGTTGGCGGTATTGCGCGTTACTTAGATTCTTTTTTAGCTAATTTGCCAGCAGATCACCCGCCGATTTATTTGATTACGGGCGATGAGCATCAAACAGCCCGTCACTATGCGGGCGTAGAAATCATTCATCTTCCGCTGGCTGCCCATCGGCTCAGTCTAGTAGTTTGGTCTTGGCAAGCACGTAAGCAGCTCATGCATTTATACCAAGCCGGTAAAATTAAGTGGGTTAACTTGCACTTTCCGCCACTGATTCCCGGCCTGTTTCTCCCAAAAGATATCCCTGTGGTATTAACGGCGCACACCACTTATCTAGGCATGTCTGGCAAGTTTTATACGACCAAGCATTTTGATAGCCAATGGGGGAAATACTCTCTGGCGATCAAGGCATGGATGGAATATCGAATCTTTAGCCGTACGCAAAAAGTCATTACCTTAACTGAACAAGGGCGGCAAGAGGTGCTTGCCTATGAATTTAAAAACGCTATCACGGTGATTCCAAACGGGGCTGATACCGCTTTGTTTACGCCAGATACTTCAGTAGATAAAGATATTGACGTACTGTTTTGCGGCAGGATTGAGTTGAGAAAAGGCAGCCGTTCCATGGTGGAGCTGTGCCTACAACTGATTACAAATAAACCGGATATTCGCATTGCGATAGTTGGCTATGGCGATGATTACGCTTGGGTGAAAGACAAGCTTTTGCCACATGCCAACAATATATGGCTGACTGGGAAAGTGTCCTTTTTAGAAACGGTTTCGTATTACAACAGAAGCAAAGTCTATGTGTCGACCTCCTACTACGAAGGCCTACCAGGCACTTGTTTGGAGGCGATGGCGATGGGCTTGCCTGTCGTGGTGTGGGATTTTTTGTTTTATCGCGGGCTGGTAGTTGAAGGTCATACAGGGGTATTGGTTACGCCTAACGATTATGCCGCCATGACGCAAAAAACATTGGCTTTGTTGGCTAACCCGCAGCAGATGTCAATGCTAGGCCAGCATGGACGTGCATTGCTGGAGGCTGAATATCACTGGGCCAAGCTCGCAAAAGATGTATTACGCGTGTTTGAGACGCCTGATTAGAAAGAGCCATAGCTTTAACCTCTGCGCAACTGTCTGTTGCGCTTTCAACAAGGTAATTTTAATACCTTAATTCCAAGAGACTGAATGATGCTGTGCTACCGCGTGAGACATCGGTGGCGGGCATAGTATTTGCCACTATATATCTGTAGGCGATATCAATGATGTGTTGTGAAAATTAATTTCAATCACGCTGCAAGCTAGATTCCGCAAGGGTTTTGATGAATGAATTGATTTGTTTTTATTCGTTTTGGCTCCCCTCGGAATACTTAGACGCACTGCGGCTTGGTTGAATAAAACCCATTGATTGGTTGTATGCAACCGATTGGTGGCTGGGCAAGCGAGGTGAGTCGTATGCCCAGCGCTGAGTGCATTAGGTGGTGCGATGTTCGGAGACGTTGCTGTAGTAAAAGTTTGTTAAGTATTTTGCATAAGCGAGTGTGTGGAGGTAGTAAAAGCAATGAAGATTATGATGTTGGGTTTACGCGCGTTTCCTGAAGTGCAGGGTGGTGTAGAGACACATGCTGAGCATCTGTGCCCTCTGTTGGTGAAGCTTGGATATGATGTAACGGTAATCACCCGTTCAGCCTATCAATCGGAGCAGATTGGAGCAGAGTGGCAGGGGGTTAAGTTTAAGCCTCTATGGGCACCCAAAACTAAAGGATTAGAGGCCATATTGCATAGCTTTATCGGCGTGCTATATGCTGCCATCAAGCGCCCGGATATTCTGCATATTCAGGCAATAGGCCCTGGGCTGATGACGCTATTAGCTCGCTTACTTGGTCTACGCGTAGTCGTGACGCATCATGGCCCTGACTATGAACGTCAAAAATGGGGACGCTTCGCGCGCCTAGTATTGCGCTTAGGCGAGCGGTTTGGCATGCGCTGGTCCAATGGACGGGTTGCTATCTCAAAAGTCATTACTGATCTGGTACGTGATAAGCATGGTGTTGAATCAGCACTTATCCCGAATGGCGTGGTATTGCCGCAATTACCACTATCTACTGTTGCACTTAACCAATTTGGACTTATCCCAGAACGTTATGTATTGTTGGTTGGCCGATTAGTGCCAGAAAAACGCCATTTGGATTTAATCGATGCGTTTGTTAAAGCTGCAATTCCCGGCTGGAAATTAGTCATCGTGGGTGGGTCAGATCACCCTGATAGTTATCAAACCTCTTTGGTGAATCGCGCTGTGATGACGCCAAATGTAGTGATGACTGGTTTTCAAAAAGGCTTGGCACTTAGGGAGCTGTACGCGCATGCAGGTTTGTTTGTGCTGCCATCTTCGCACGAAGGGTTGCCCATTGTCATGCTGGAAGCGCTTAGTTTTGGTTTGCCCACCATCGCGAGCGGTATCCCTGCAAATTTAGAAGTAGGGCTGTCACAAGAGCATTATTTCCCACTTGGAGACATTGATACATTGGCGACCAAATTGAAAGAGCGTGTGCTCAATCCAATCGGCCCAGGTGAACGCGAGTTTGTTCGTCAATGGGTGGTTGGGCGCTATAACTGGCAAAGAATTGCTGAAAATACTGCGCAACTATACAAAGATGTCATGGATGATAAACCGCACTCTGTCATGAAGTCACATTCGGTAATCAAAGTGACTAATCAGGATACCAAGTTGATGGGGCAGTTTGAGTAGCATTAAGTTGTTTTGCAGGTCTTGTGTGTAAGTTGCATCTATTCGGCAGTATCGGTGAAAAAAACGTGACTAACGAATAATAATCGCGTAACATACGCCGCTCGTTGCAGAACGCATTAATTCATGTACCACCGTTTCATACGGAATGCATGGATTTCACTCACTTAACAGTGTTTTTCTACTGGGAAAATCAGTGAGTTTCGCGTATAATGCACCGCTTACGCGCCCGTAGCTCAGCTGGATAGAGTACTTGGCTGCGAACCAAGGGGTCAGGAGTTCGAATCTCTTCGGGCGCGCCATATAAAACAAGGGGTTAGCTTATGCTAGCCCTTTGTCATTTTACGGAATGTAGCCAGAATGTAGCTCTACTTCCTTCACCTGCTTGAATCGTAGAAAAACGATCCACGTATTGCGTTAAATGATCACTGGAAAGATGGGCGTACTTCCTTACCATCTCCACACTTTCCCAACCACCTAACTCTTGCAGCACATGCAATGGTGTGCCCGATTGTACATGCCAGCTTGCCCACGTATGGCGCAAGTCATGCCACCTAAAATCAGTAATCCCCACTTTCTTTAACGTTGCATGCCATGTCTTCGTATTGACTTGGGTAACCGAGTTACCTTTGTAACTGAACACATGCGTTGGGTGTTTGCCGATCTGCTCACGAATGACTTCGATCGCTGCCACACTCAACGGTACCGCAATGGCCTTTCTTGCTTTGGCTTGATCAGGATGTATCCAAGCAGTACGTCTTGCGAGATCTACCTGTGACCATTGCAACCCAGTCACATTCGCTTTTCTAAGACCTGTTTCAAGCGAAAATCTCACCATCGCAGACAAATGACTAGGTAATGCTCTGATTAAGCGTCCTGCCTCGTCCTTGGTGATCCAGCGTATGCGCCTTTTAGGTTCCGGCAACATTCTGACTCTGGGGACTCGCTCTAACCATTCCCAATCAAACGCAGCTTTGCGTAATACTGCACGAACGATTTCCATGGTGCGATTGACTGTACTATTTGCAACCTTGTCAGCCATACGCTTTGCCATGACCTTCTCAATCACATCACGGCTAATCTCATCTAGCATTAGGCTATTTAGGTATTTATCTAACCAACGCAGATGTGTTTTATCTGAGATGGTCGATGCTTTACCTGATGTTTCTGCTAAATAGCGAATAACCGCTTCTTGCCAAGAATAACGCGGTTTGATACCGAGTCGTTCTTGATCCCACAATGAAGCCTTGAGCTTGTCGTGATACTCTAGCGCTTTGGCTTCGTCGGTAGTTTTAGAACTTCGTTGTATTGTTCTACCGTTGTGAGTAATTTTGATCCACCAGTATGGTGAATTGTTACGTTTGAAGAGTGACATTGTAATACCTCTACTTTCTCACCCTGCAAATCCCGCCTCTTGTATTGTGCTCTGATATAGTCGATCAGGTCAACATCCACAAAGACCCAACACTTGCCAATTTTAGTGCCAGGAATTTCGCCAGCGCGTGCTTTATCGCCTAACGTAACAGGATGGATTTTGAGGAAGTGTGCGGCTTCTTGTAGATTGAGGGTGTGCATATACGTTGCATATCATTTATCTCGAATTAGAGACATGCCGTATATTTATTGAAAGCGGATGCTGTGTCGTGGAAGTGAAAAATTTATATCAGGAATAACTTCCGATTAAACTTTTAGTTTGCGCACATCGTCTGCGCTGAGTGCTTCATTGGGATAGTTAAAAGCCGTGTTGACGATGGTAGCAATCATACTAGGTGATTCAGTATCAAAATATTGCTTTAGGTAGCGTTTGAGATCCATCGCTAATTGATTCTGTTTAGCGCGAGGTGAATTTCTTTTTTTAGGTAACCTTGCATCGGGCGCCGTAGCAGCATATTCAGCTGCCTTCGACAATACTTCTAGAATGTCGTTTATGGAGTATTGGGCTTGGATGGTAGCAAGGTGGTGTTGAAGTTGTTTGATCTCCAGAAAGTTACCAGACACGCCTTGCTTAAGGCTTTCGGTTTCAGCTCGACCTAAAGTAGATTCAAGTAAGCGCAAGCCATCATCGGGATCACGTTGATTACTGAGGTCTTTCAAATCATCCCTTAATTGATCAATTTTTACAGTGATGTTTTGAAATACATCACGTTGAGAAGCATCACTAAGGATAGTGATAGGGTCGTTCGGATTGCCAGCTAGGGCAGGGTGCAATCTAATATAGTCTAGAAGGTCGATTAATTGTTGTGGGGCACTAACTTTACTAGCAAGGGTTTCCCAAACATTTCTCATCTCTGTGCTAGTGATTAATTTTATATAAACCGATTTTTTGGAGAGCATTAGTGTTGAATTCGGAAAGTCTAATGCATGCCGATAAAAAATGCTGATGATTGATTCTCTAGAGTTATCCATAGGAATTCAACTTAGGTTTAATTGATAGCTGAGTTTAAATTAATGGCGTGATTTTAATAACTAGCAAACACTTAGAGTTCTCTTGAAAATACTTGATTTCAACTTTATGTGTCCTTCGGTAATATCTATATATTTGCTTAGTTATAAATCATTAATCCAGTGGTTATTAACAATATGAATCATCAATGGAGGTATCATTAATTTAGGCATTAGATACTCATTTGGTGAAACATAAAACCATATTTAAGTTGAAGCAATACTTCAATCAGCACTGAGTGTTACAACATATTTTAGATGTTAATGTAATAATTTTTTTAATTAATACTCTAGCTAATAATTATGATTTAATTACATAAAATCTAAAACTATATTAAAGTAAATGTCACTACATCCTAATAATGAAGCACTTCGTCACTCACTGGTTACATCGCCATTGGTAGCCGGTAGATATGAGAATCTAGAATTAATTAATTGGGATCCCACAACAGGCCAAAAAAGAGGTTGTTTTTCTCTAGTATTCAAAGCCTATGACAAAGTAGATGCTAAAAATGTAGCATTGAAGTTTTATGACCTAGACCCACGGTGGACTGCTGACATTTATAGAAGACAAGCTTTTACTCGTGAGCATGAAATACTGCAAATACTGTTAAATACTGATAGATGTTTACAATTAGCATCAGCTTTAGAAACTTATACTATAGATTTCCCTAGTCCATCCGGTGGCTCCATAACAGTTTCATGTCAGTATTTTGCAGTTGATTGGATAGAAGACAGTATTGACCATTATTTTTTGAATCAACAGCATATTGATGCTATTGAAAAATTGGAGTTATTTAATGAAATAGTTGCGTCTGTTGAGGCTCTTCATAGACACGAGGTGTTTCATCGAGATTTAAAAGCAGATAATTTAAGGGCATATCAAAAAGCTTTAAAAAAAATTGTAATTGCGATTGATCTTGGTACTGCTGCTAGACATAGTTCACCACATTTGCAAACTACATATCAACATAGTGTGGGAGCTCCAGCTTATGCTTCAATAGAAGCCTTGTCTGGGTTGGCTGGACATAGAACTTTAGCTCCTAAAACTGATGTTTATGCACTAGGTTGTTTATTGTTTGAATTGTTTAACTTTGATTACTTCTATAGAAAGCTACATGATTTAAATAAGAACTATGGCCTAGTACAGTATGCTATGGCATCGTTTCTAAATGGTGCAACAACTGAGCAACAGCAACTTTCAGCTTGGAAACTTGCGATTTCTAAATTTTCTAAAAGCTTTATTCCTATTGAAATTGATTCAGCGGGAAGTTCTGCGCCCAAAGGGATTGCTCCAATTTTAAATGATTGTCTAAATCTATTAACAAATATAGATTGTTTCAAAAGACCATCAGACTTGAGCGTTATACGATCGAAGATAAGATCAGCAATTACTTGCTTGAAAAATGAAAGAGCATATCAAACTAGATTACAGACTCAAAGAGACATTCGTCGTCAGAAAAGAGAGAATGCTTTGATTAAAGTAGCAAGGCTAGCAGCTGTCTTAGATAGGAATTCAATTAATGTTAGGCGCTAAAATCCCGCCAGAACAGAAGCAAATAATCATACCTCCCTCAGAGGTCGAGATTGTCATATCTGATGATCAAATGTCTCATCTTGCACTAGTGTTGCCACCAATAGAGGATCTCTCGGCAATTGCTGCAATGGGGAACACACAATACTCTGTAAAAGAAGTAGCTGAAAATGCATGGCATGAAAGCAGAGATTATTTTGTAGCTCAATACGAGATACTAAAAAATAAAAACGATGAATATAAAAGCTCTCCTACATACCTGAATAGGCTTGCAAATTGGGCTAATCTCGCCGACATGTTCTCGGAAGAGTCACACTATCTGCTTGAGGCACAAAAGTACTCAAACAATAATTTCTTCAAGCATCGATTGGGCGCTTCATTAATTAATCAAAATAGGAACAAAGAGGCGGAAGAAATTTTTAGTAGTTTTGATCTGAGTGATGATATTCAGGCAAATCTGCGTTTGGCTTATTTTGCAATGCAGCGGCATGATGTAAGTAATGCAGAACTCTTAGTTGATAAAGCTTTGGAAATAGATCCCGTAGACTTTGGTGCGAGGCTGTTTGACGGAGCTCTAAAATTATTATCTGGTCAATTTAAAAAAGCTGTTCAAAGTTTTAGGATTGCTGAAGAGGAACGCCCTAACTCTTCTGCACTTCACAAGAATAAGGCAGTTGCATATTTACATCTTGGGTTAATAGAAAAGGCTTTCACTTCTCTAAAGCGATCTATTTCAATAGACCCACTTAATAAGAATGCGGTTGTTTTATTTGCAGATTTAGCGTTTTCTCAAAGAAGAAGTATTGAAGCCATTTCAAGTCTACAGTTTTACCTTAAATATGAACAAAAGGATGCTAATGTATGGTCAAGGCTTGCTAGAGGATTTCTCGCCGAAGGTAATACGGAAGAAACTATTAAAGCTTTACGCAAGCAAGCAAGTATTGAAAATTCAGTTTCAGTTTGGAACAACTTTGGACTTACTTATTATCGTGCGGGAAACAAACAAAAAGCATATGAAGCATTCAAATATGCACTAACTGAAAATTTATTAAATGATGAAAAATCTTTATATTATGCTGCACGAAACATATCCATTCTATTAGCAGAAGATTGTAAATATAAAGAGTCTCTAAAAATCACTAAATCACTAATATTGGATGATGAGTCAAAAAATATTTTATCCGATGATCACTTAAGTGATATTTATGGGGTATATGTTTTTAGCTTATCTAAAGTATCTGGTGTTGAAGCTGCTCTATCAATCTCAAATGACTTATTAAGAACTGTTGAATCCTCAAAAAATCTAAAAGCATGGTTACTTGGATCACAAATTTCCTATTACTCTTTAGTGAATGATTTTGATATTGCTATGGCATTAATAAAAGAGTTTGATTATTTAATTCAAGATATTGATTCATGCTACCCTGCGACAAGAGATAGCTTAATTAATACATTGGCCTTCGCATATGCAGAGTCAGGTCAGATTGATATGGCAGACAGTTATATTAAAAAAATAAGTGACTTGTTACTGAAAGAACCATACCCGACAGCTACTTTAGGTTTAATTTATCTTAAAAAAGGGAATGTGGAAAAAGGTACAAAGCTGTATGAAATGGCAATAAGGTTGTCAGTGAGTAACATAGACAAAACCAAAATTAGGCAGAAATTGAATCTCGAGCTAGGAAAGTTAGCTATTTCAGAAAATATGAAAATCGCCATGAGATACTTTACTAAAGTTGTTAGTACCGTTGATGGTTCTGAGGAATTAGTTAAATTGGGTAAAAAAATAATGAACAATTATTTAGTGGCAAAAAAATAATATATTTAGGACTCTTCGCTTGTTATTTAAAGACGGTTTTCTAGAGTAAAAAACGTCATTCATCTCAAATGGATTTGGTTACCAACCAAATTACTGGCTTGCTTTGTAAGTAGGTATTTAGTGTAAGTTTATCGGATAAGAAGCTACTGACTGTGTAGCAAGAGTTGCATACATTTAAAAGTATTTTAGTTTGTATCAACTCCATAGTTCATATTACTTTGCCAATAAAGCACAGATGTTGTCTGATGAGCATTAATTGGTATTTCCTTCTTAATTAGCTTGAGTTGGCTATAAACAATTGATGTCGGTAAGTTATTTGCATCTCCATGTTTATGGATTTTTCCACTGCACCAAAGCTGACCATTTTTTATATATAAGCGGTCGATGAATTTAGGGAGTCCGTAGCTAGCAATGCTAGGTTCTGATAATTCTGGCAATATATAAATCATATCTTTATGAAATACGTCCCTATATTTCAAAACAGCAATACTCGATTTACCAGTCCCGCTACCACCAGCACATCCCACATCTATGTTAAAGAGAGCAACAAACTCTTTTTCTTGGAATTCATCTTGATCAATATCTATTTCAACAATATTTTTTCTGGACATAGAAAAATCACAGCCTATTGTTTCTGCATAAGTACGTAGTATCTTTTCTATCTTAGCTGCTGGTATTGGAGCTTGCTTGGTTGCTTCATCAAAGCGTGTGTTATCAGGCTTGTCGAAATCAGCTGTGGACTGTGCCTGTAGTGTTGCACTGAATAAGGTTAAAACTAACAAAATAATATTGCTAGGTAGGCACATGCTAAATCTCTCTGAGTTTAATTATTGAATTTGGCTACCTATTAGCAGATCTACTGCTTTTTTTGTACTTTGATATTCGCCTGCACATCGCTTAGCGCGTGATTCTGGTAATTTCAACTGCTTAGCCGTATCCACAAATAATGCAGGGTTACTGCCGTATGCCAAACATATCCGATTGAAAACTCTTTGTTCATTCAGAGGATGTTCATCTGCATATAGATCTTTACTCAGAATCATTTTAGCAACTCCGTTTTGCCTTGTTCCCCAATCATGTGCCAAGCTACCCACAATCATGGTTTTTCCTTGTTGAGGTGATTTCTTCGCTAGTTCTAGCATGATGATAGTCGCAATGCTATCTGCGGCATCTTCTTGGTTGCCTAAGACCGGTACATCTTTTAAGTGAACAATGGCATGGCCTAGTTCATGCATAAGTACACCCATAAACACTCCTGTTTTTAGTAAGGAACGATTCTGAATTGTCTCTCTAGGATAAGGATATAAATAATCAATGACAGCGTCGCTTTGTTTCATGTACTCATAACATAGAATGATTTTTGTTTGGCTACGACTGTAAAATGCGTTGGCCTGACCACACTCCTTAGCCTCAATTTGCAGTCGTGGATCAACCGACTCAACAATGCCATCAAACACCATATTTTTCTGAAGCTCTTGCATGAGTAGATACTCTTCAAAGTATTTTTTGCTAGGGACTGCATTCAGTTTGCTTTCAGCAGAAGCTGAAATAGAAAAGCCAATAAGCAAACAAGTAAAAAACACAATTGAGTGAATCAATTTGTAAGATGAGTAGCTAGTATCGTTTCCCATATATTTCTAATGTCTTTTCAGAGATGGCGGTAATTACTAAAAACGTAATATACACCATTTAAGTTGATAAAAACGATTTTGCGGATTTCGTAAGCTAGCTTGATACTTGCGCTATGGAACTAGGCAAGATTATCAAAAAATTACGTGAACAGCGTGGCTTAAACCAAGATGAGTTGGCGTTCAGGACAGGAACGTCCGCTGCAAACATTTCTAGAATCGAAAATGGTAAGCATGGGGCAGGGGAAGAGCTATTAGCAGCTTTAGCTAAAGAATTCGAGCTTAAAATTTATCAGCTGGTTGCACTAGCTGAAGGTGTAGACAATCCCGATATACCAAAGCTAGAAAATCCTGACGAAGAAGCCATTTTGTTTGCTTTTAGAAATATGACTGATAAGAGGAAAGAGCTCTTTAAAGCAATTGGTATTGAGTTTAGTACATAGTTAGATGCTTGATCAAATACTACAAAGCTATTAGCGGGTTTAATGATTTTTATTAACACTCTTTGATCGGTTTAGGGATTCAAATTTATTGACTGAAGCTTGTCGATTAGTCGAGACAACTTGAGAATCGATTTTCTCAAACACAGTACGCACATCCCCCAAATGTGAGCTTGTGTAAATCTCTCAAATTTAGTTAGATTATTAAATAATGACTAAATATGAATATTCGATTGATTTCTAGTTATGGACGTCTTGAGTTAATAAATAATTGTCATTTAAAAGCACGTTATGCAAATGACTGGTTAAGAAATTAGATGGCTTAATACATCCAAGAATCAAGCCCAATGTTATATATATTGCACTGAAACATACCCTCACTAACTAGATTCTACAAAGAGGAAAAGTGATGAAAACTAAGATCAAACTCCTTTCCATAGTTTTCTCCCTAGTTTTAATTCAAGGATGCAGTAGCGTCATTCCTATAAAAACTCAAATGTCTAATGTAATAGAAGTCACTAACTGCATTACCGACTCCAATTCACATGGTCAATGCGGTCAGAATAGATCACTTTATAATGCAAGCATTCTCGGAAGCGATTCAAGCTATTTCGAAGCTTTAAGCCTACTGGATCTTCCAAAGGTAATCAGTAACGACAAAATACTGAAATTTGAGGGTGAGTCGCTCGATTTAAAAACAACTTTTGCCCATTACAACAATAAATTTAATGATTTGAATTGCGAGTCATATAACAGAGATGCGGCGAAGTTAGCACAAATTGCTCTTCTTAGTGATTCTAACAGAGATATTCACGAGCTATACGGAAAGCAGTTATCTGGTGGGAGCTCAGCGGGAAGTGAAACGCCAACTATCGAATTTGATAGTAATAAATTCAGTATGTTTCTTGAAATGTTATATGAAGCTGATAATTTAGGTGGGGTACACTCTCTACAATGTGCTGCAATACAACAAATGAGCACAATAAAAAACAAAAGCGAAATGGATGCCATGGGCTCACTGCTGGTAGAGTTATCCTACACAAAGGAGTATTTTAAGGCATATTTTAGACAAGGAAAATTCATTCAGGGTAAAACAAAAGTCAGCTGGTTGTACGAGATGCTGAAAGATAAACTTAAGTCTGATGCACCGTTTTTGTCAGATAATCAAATCACAGATATTACAAATGGATTGTTCAAGAAATTAACTGGTAAGGAGTACAAAGATGCATGCCCTAGCGGGAACAGTTGCGATATTGCTTTTGCCGGAAAACTTGAGTCAACGCAATTTGTAACAAGATCTGGAGTTGAGTACGGCTTTCCGCACATTACTGTCTCAGTAGATCCTTTGGCTGAAAAGAAAATTTCAGTCTCAAAAATAGATTGGAACAAAATTGGTGCTGAAGTGGCTAGAGTATATATGGAAGCAGTCGGTGATAAGCTAATAGGACTTCCCGCCGACCCACGCTCAACTGCATGCAAAATTAATAGCCTACTTTGCTATTCTGAGCAAAGCGGTTATATTTCATCAGATGACTTTGCTTTAGTGAGTGAGCATTCTGATAGGGTAGACACGTTAGTTAGTAACGCAGTTGGGAAGGCAGTTAGAGGCGCAGGTTGGATATCTTTAAATAATGAGGCGATTGCAAGTATTATCGAAACAGCTATTGGTACCTCTGCCAAAAAGGTTGCAGAAAAAGTTGCGTACTGCACTTATTCATGTACTTCAGAACATAAAGCGGGTATTACCTCAGGTATGCTTCTAGGTGAGGTGAGGGTAAAAGTGACTCGTTGATACTACAAGATTAATCTTATTTTTATGGCATAAAATGGAAATCAATTCGATGTGTGATCTATTATAAAATCATTTTTTGTCGGTTATACCTAATTTTTAGCGCAAAGTGGGAGATAGCAGTGTCCATAGATGAAGAAAAGTTATTTAGTAAATATCTGATTCTCGCAGTTGAGAAAATTCATCAAGAGTACTCTTGTCGTGGGTATGATAGTGCGGCATATACTCATGATCTTAGGCTAAGTGATGAAATTGTGCTGAAAGCCACAAAACCGCCTTACACAATGTGTGTCGCAGCGCAAATGGAGATAATTGTAACGGCACTTAATCTCTATGGGGAAGAAACAAATGACCGCAGTTATCAGAGCTACTTGCCAATTAATGAGTGGACAAAGTTGAAAGGCAAATCCTTCAAGTCGATGATATGGCTTGCTGAAGGCTCAGGCTCTAATGGAACCGCAGATGCTCTTGCAAGGTTTGGAATGGGTAAAGTTGTTTCTTTTAGTGAGCTGGTTCCAGGAAGTTTCATAAATCTGAATAGAACATCAGGCAGTGGACATGCCACTCTCTTTCTGGGATATATCAACAATACTGGCAAACACGTACCAAAATTCGACGAATCAGTTGTTGGATTCAAGTACTACTCTTCACAAGGGAAGCTGTCAGGAGGAGGTATGGATTACCGCTTAGCATTCTTTGATTCTAAATGCCCAGATGAACCAACAGATATCAAGAGAGACTGTGGAGTTATCTACTCGGATAAACAAAAATATCTAAATTGTGGTGTGATGTATTCACCCTCATTTTGGGACAAAGTCGCTCGAAATGCTGCACTTATGAACGAGATGGGTGATGAAGGATTAGAGCTGCCGGACAGTTACATGAACCCCCTATATCTCAACCAAACCACTGCTGATGACAAGTAGTGGTGTTTAGCAAGTACTCATATGATTCTGTTTCATCTCTTTGTTGGTGAAGAACCATCTTATCTATTTTTGCACATTCTTTAGATATGACGTCTCCGATAGAATCTAATTTCCCTTGTATATTATTTATAGTTTCATTTATGTCTCAACCCGCAATTTTGAATTGCCTCCAAATGTCGAGTCAGTAACTTCAGCTGACGAAGCTTCTTTGGGTATTTTTTCCTTTTCTTTTGTGCCAAAAAGTTAGCCAGCATTGCGCCTAGTATAACCATTGCAGCATTTAGCGTGTCAGGGTTAGAAATAGCTAATATAGATGATAAAAATGCTACAAGAACGATACCCATAACACTTAGGCTCATTGGACCAAAGCCTGGTTTCATTTTAAGAAATATACCTATTAATGTACCCGCAGCTAAAGTTGAAATAATCCATAGAGTTTGCTCTTGAATTGTTACCTCCCATTTGTATTTGACTGCGAACGTTCGATTGCCATCTTGAGAGTCCTTATTTGGTTCTATGATTGCATCAAAGAGTAATAGCTGAGTTGGACAGGTCAAAAGACCTGCATCATAGACCTTGGCAGGAATCTTAGCCTGAAGTTGACTAACTCGTTCGAAATAACTAACGGCCGCCATATCGGTTAACGAGAGTCTAGAGAGGTCGTCTTTAGTGTTTGAATAAGGTTTAATCTTCTTTGGGCGACTTTAGTATAGTGAGTAACGATGCGGCAAGTTTCCTATCGTCTTCAGTTTCATGTTCATTTAAATCAAACTGTGTCGATGCTATGGATGGTGGTCTGACGAACGCACTAAATGCGCTTGCCAATATACTTGACCTAACTTCTGGTGTCCCATCGGTTGAGCTGATAGCTATGTTCGCTTCTATACAGAGCATTAGACGCTGAGATATCTCTGCAAGTGGTTTTTGATTATTTTTTAGATGTCTTAAGAGGGTGACTGATATAGCAAGCCCCAATGCACCTGTCGTCGTACTTGACACTACTAAGAGCCAAGCATTTGGCATGGCCTCTTTCTCGCTAAAGGCATTTTGCAATATTACTACCCAAGTAGCGACTGGGACTGCCAGTGAAGCTATCGCAACAGTTACACCAATCCTAGTTAAGTTCTGACGATGCTTTTCGTATGACAGAGCTATACGGCGTAATTGAGATGCATGTTCAAGTAATTGCTCACCAAATGGTCTCGGTTTAGACGATTCGGGAACATCTATGTACCCGGTATGAGCCTCGAAAAACTTAGCGTCTGGAGCAAAAACCATTGATAGTCGCCATACTGATAATAATACCCCAATCGAGCCTCCGAATATTAAGACAAGGGTCAATCCTTGCAGCTCCCCATTAATGTGTTTTATGGAAAGCTGCCATACGATACAGAAAACCGTGTAGATGGCTAAGTAAATTAAGAAAGGCGTCGCACGTCTAAGTGAGGCTCTCAACCATAGTGACAAGACTGTTCTCCTTCTGTAGAACTCAGCATTTTTTTGATCTCACTTCTGTTGAGTGCTTTTACTACCTGTACAGGCTAATATGCCTCCTTGGCTTACAGATAGGAAAGGACGGGTTAGTGAATCTATAATTTTAGTTACGATATATAAAATAGGAATACCTCAAAGCTATCGAAGCATACACTTGCGTTTGAATAAAAATGTTGTGTGGTTAAGTATGTTATTTTTCTTTATTAATCTGGAGGTTAGCTATTGTTCTATTAGTACTATAATTAATAGTAAGCGTAGATGCAACTGAGTTAGCTAGTTACAATTAATTTAAATCAGATAGTGTGCTTTTGTGTTTTATAGTAAGCACCATATATATAATCAGGGGGAATTCGTGCAAATATCTCGATTTGTTCTAATCGCCATTGTTTCATGGATGCTGTCCGGATGCGCAACCAACAGCATGACTGGCAGATCCCAGCTGATACTCGTCTCAGAGGCGGCCGCCATCAATAAAAGTTCCTCTTTATATAGTTCAATGATTGATGCTTACAGTAAAGATAGTAAGTTAAGCACTAATCCCGAGTTAAATGAGCGCGTGCTAAAAATTACAAATCGATTAGTAGAGAAAGCCGTCTTATATAAACCAGATGCGCAGAAGTGGAAGTGGCAGGTCAATGTAATTGAATCAGAAGAGGTCAATGCATTTTGTATGGCTGGTGGAAAAATGGCTGTTTATACTGGATTACTTGAGAAGGTAAATCCAACAGATGATGAGCTTGCCCAAGTCATGGGGCATGAAATTGCGCATGCTTTAGCCAATCACACAGCAGAAAAAATGTCCGTGGATATTCTGACCAAAGTTGCAGTAGCAACGGCAACGGTTGCAGTGGCTACGGCTGGGGGTGGCTCACAGCAGCAAAGAAACAACAATGCTAATGCTGCACAAAATATTGCTATTTTAGCTGGGGCAGCATTTGTAACACTGCCAAATAGTCGTGGCGCAGAAACAGAAGCCGATAAGCTTGGCATTGAGATAGCTGCACAGGCTGGGTACAACCCTGCGGCATCGATCACTTTATGGGAGAAGATGATGGAGGCTACAGGCGACAAAAATAAAAGTGACTTTTTAAGCACACATCCATCATCACCAAAACGTATTGAAGCATTGCAAGCCTTGCAAGAGCCAATGCTCAAGATATACCAAGAAAGACTTCAAGTATATGCAAACTACACACCCGAATATCAATATGTACGATCGAGTAAAGATTCGGCAGGTTTCTCTTCCTCGAATGTGAGGGTGATTGAAGAAGGTAAATCGTCTCTGGCTGAACCACCAGCAATTGACTCAACAAAAGCGATTGCTTTTTACTCGGCTGACTACGAGGCTTTCAAACAAGGTAATCTTGAAATGAAGTGTATAACCTGTAGTCTTAAGTTTTATTTAAATCAGAAAGATTTGAAGGATATGTATGACAATCAGGCGTGGCGTGGCTTGGCGCAAAGCTTGATCAAAATCGGGTATGAGTTTGACTTGTCATACTATTACTTAGCTGCTGCGGCAAGAGGGTTGGGATTTAAAGAGTCCTCTGAAAAATATTTATCCAAAGCAAGGGAGTTATCTGAATTTGAGAAAACCTCATGCGAGACTGCAAAGTTAATTAAATGCACGGATGTGAAGATTTCCTTCAATTAGGTATTACTTGTCGAGTAGTGTTTGATATGTAGTGTTTATTTTACTAATGATTAAGCTCTTAGTTATAAATGAGCTAAGTTAGAGCTACATTACAAGGGGATAGCAATGATTCAATGGAGCTTGCTGTATATCATTTGTGCTCTGTTTATGTCATCAGGTTTGGTGCATGCAGAAAATGAGGCTAATAATGAGGACGCTGAATTAATTAAGCTCAGAATAAAAGAGTTAGAGTTAAAGAAAGAAATTCTTGAGTTGGAGACAAGAAAACAAGAGAAGTCTTCTACACAAAACTCAATGCCACAATCCTATGTCAAGCCACCTAGCTCAACTTACTCACCTTCATCGAGTAGCTATTTTCGTGGGCCAAGGGGCGGGTGCTACACATACAGTAAATCAGGAAACAAGAGATACGTAGACCGTAGTTTATGTAATTAATAAACTGTGAATGTAGCAGTTTTAAAATTTATTAAGGTTGCTTTGAATTAAACTTAGACTACACTATACGCTTAATCAAATCGGCGAGATTTGCAAGATATTGATTTTAATAATAAATTATTTTTATTGGCCCTTCTACGAACCAAGGGGTCAGGAGTTCGAATCTCTTCGGGCGCGCCAAATAAAACAAAGGGTTAGCTTAGGCTAGCCCTTTGTCATTTGATGATCTGTATACGATAATCTGTAGTACAGGGGTGAGCGCTAGAAGCAAGCGCCACTAAGTGCATGCTCAGTATTGATATATTTGCGCTGGGTTGTCATCTAGCACTATAGGTGACGGCAAAATTGAGATGGTGTGATTTAAAAATGCTTATGCAGTAAGGGCGATCTAGCATAAAAGTGACCATCAATATTGATTTGTGAATTTTGCCAATCGGACAACTGCAACTCTGCTTCTGATGGACCTATGTGATAAGTGCGTTGAATTACCCGTGCGAAACGGTCACGTTTTCCGGCAACCATTTCCAACTGCTGATCACTGATTTCTGTCCAATTTTGCTTTATCTTTCCTTTAAAGTCATCCCAGTTATTTTCAATGTGATCCCAATTCATAATCGTTTTTTCTCCTTACTAACGCATGGTTTAATTTTTTTAATACAAAAAATTGCTTGGCCAATACACCTTGATATCCACTTTAAAAGCGGCATAAACAACGTGCTTATTGGCGCATACATAGTTCTGATGCAATAAAACGCATTAAAGTTCTGTTCAGTTTCATTTCGTAACAATTTCATCTACTAATCTGGTCAATGCTTATTTAGCCAATCCAAGCCAACTTAACTTGTGTTGAAAGGCAAGTGATTTCCGGCGTAGGTAGGTTCTTACGATAAGTAGAGGGTTTGACCTATATAGAGAATGATATCTGGCGAATATGATGATTACATGATTGTTAACAACAATTAACTTATCAAATTAAGGGGTGAGGATATGCTTTACTATGCTTTGTTGTTTTTGGTGATATCTATTATTGCGGGGGTGTTAGGGTTTCGCGGAGTAGAGTCCGGTGCTGCCAAAATTTCCAAATTGTTCTTTTTTGTATTCTTGGCGCTTGCTTTATTAGTGGTGCTTGCGGCCATTCTTGGAGTGAGTTTGTTTGCCTAATGAACGATGCAATTAGATACACTTTGTCTGGAGTAGATGTTTAACGCAATCTCACCTACCTACTAGAGCAAGTGGCTCAGGGCAGTGTGGATAACGGGGCACAGTGGATGACGAAGCTGGCTGCTTTATTTACGCACAGATAAATGCAGTTTTCTCTGTCAGTAACGTTTCAAACGCATCGGCAGGGACTGGTTTTGAGAATAAGTAGCCTTGTCCGAAATCACAACCAGCTTTAATCAACAAATCTAATTGCGCTTGGGTTTCAATCCCTTCTGCAATGACCTTTTTGCCTAGTTTATGTGCCATTACAATAATGGCCTCGCATAACGCCATATCACTAGAACCTGCATGGATATTGGAGGTAAATGACTTGTCTATTTTGACATAATCAATGTCGAATTTTCTTAAATAGGCGAGCGATGAGTAGCCCGTGCCAAAATCATCGATCGCTATTTTAATGCCTGTTTTACTGTAACTATCCAACTGTTGAATCACTGCATCGCGCGCATCTAACAATAACCCTTCTGTAATCTCAATACACATGCTGTTACCAGGCAGGTTGCGTGCATGCAGATGGTTGACCCAGTTCAAATGGTATTTGAGATTAGCCCTGAACTGCACAGGGGAGCGATTAATACTGATTTGAAAATTGGGTTGATGCATGCGCCATTTGATGACTTGCTCTACCGCCTCGGTAAATACCCAATCACCAATTTCAATGATCATGCCAGTGTCTTCTGCAATGGGGATAAACTCTGCAGGACTCACCAAGCCACGCGTCGGGTGTTGCCAGCGGATGAGCGCTTCTGCTTTATGAATATCCCCTGTGGCGAGATCGACAATAGGTTGGTAATAGAGTGTAAGTTGATTGGCAGCTATTGCACCACGCAGATCATTGCTTAGATTCCAACGATTTAACGCATGGTTTTGCATGACTGACGTAAAGTAGTGATAGCGATTTCTGCCATTTTGTTTCGCCACATACATGGCTTGGTCTGCATTTTTAAGTAACACTTCTACTTCGTCGCCATCCACTGGGTAAGTGCTGATGCCGATACTAACGCTGATATAGACAACTTCCCCATCCAAATGAAAGGGCTCAGTGAATTTATCTAAAATACTTTGCGCAATACGCTCAGTGCTAATTTGATTATCGATATTATTCAATATCACGGTAAATTCATCGCCGCCCATGCGCGCGACAGTATCATCTGCTCTTACACATTTCATGAGACGGTCTGCCGCTTCTTTCAATAATACATCACCCATATCATGGCCGAGCGTATCATTGACCTCTTTAAAGCGGTCCAAATCAAGATACATTAAAGTAATGGGTTGTTGGTCGCGCTTGGCATACTTGAGCACCTGTTGAAATCTATCTAGAAACAAGACTCGGTTTGGCAGACGTGTGATTTGATCGTAGTGCGCTAATTGAAATAGTTGATTCTCTGCATTCTTTCTTTCACTGATGTCCGTATGCGTACCAATCATTCGCAAAGGTTTTCCATCGGCATTTCGGCTAATTACCATGCCACGGCTAAGTGTCCACTTCCAAGTACCATCTTTACAAAGCAGACGGTATTCGGACACATACAAATCTTTTTTCCCATGTAGATAGTCTTGTGTATCTTCTATTTGATGCATTAAATCATCGGGATGGACGAGCTGACGCCCAGCGCTAGACGTTTCTTCAATCTCGTTATTGGTGTAGCCGTAGATTTCTTTCCAGCGCGCAGAGCGAAACACTTGGTCCGTGACCATGTCCCAGTCCCAAACGCCATCGCCAGCACCTTCTAATGCGAATTTCCAGCGATCCTCACTTACATGCAAAGAAGTTTTAACATCGAACTGTTTTTGTACGCTGCCACGCACTAAAAAATAAAGCATAAAAGCGGTAAGCGTAATAAATGCGCCGCCTTTATAAATACTGTATTCAGTGAATTGCTCTTGCGAAGAGACTAGCGCCTCCAGAATGTTATCGCTAAAAAATATCCAAAAAAGACCAGATAAAATGTAGATAACAAAAATGCGTAAAGCAATTAAATGTGGGGTATATGGAGCTTTTCTCCAGACACTGATCACTGACTTACTCCTTAACGTATTCAACCATTTAACGAATGCATACACCATTTTCACCATTCAAAGCCGTCTCTAGTACTGGTAAATGCAGAAAACTCCAATGCACCAAGCTAGGCTGGTTGTAAGAATAAAGGGCGCGCTAATTGTGCAGTGCCTCATTGCTGAAACAAACTATTGAAAGTAGTACAGCAATTGGATCGACAGTTCACAATATCGCATTGATTTATATAATACATTTTTATCTCTCTTGATAACCCAAGAATAGAGGTGCAAATATATATTACAAAAACTAATAACGCACACACAAATATTACGTGTTTGGCCAAATAGTGTGCGTGTTCATCGGTTGTACAAGTAGATTTTGTTTGAGTAATTATCCCTTTTGTCTCAGCAAGATATAGGTTGTGGGTCATGATCATTAATGAGTGGTTATAGCCATGCTTGGTACGACTGGTCTTGTGGTTTGGTGGCGTAAGCACGTATCCCGCCATCGATACACATTTCAGAAAGTACTAATTAGGCTCGGGAAAAAATCCCCAAAGCTGAGACATAGCAAGTGCAATGAGAGCGTTTTAACCTATCAGATTTTACTATGGAAAATTGCTTCTATACCCTATAGCTAATGACTGCAGCATATGGGAAATGCAGACAACTACAACCAAACGGATGGTTGTAGTCAACCAGATGTGTATTGTTAAAAAATAATATTAAAGTGATAACAATGACTTACATGTTGTAAGCTAGGCGGTACAAATCTTGCAACATAGCTCAAAACCCCATTTTTGAGCCTTTCATGTCAGCATTAGATCCAAGCGCCATTGATTTTATACATACCTATCAACACCATCAGCGTTGGATTTATGCTTGGCTGTGTAAAAAGCTGGGATCCAGCCAAGATGCGGCTGATTTAACACAAGATACGTTTGTAAAGCTACTGCAAAAATCAGAACCATTGACGATCGCAGAGCCACGCGCTTACCTCACGACCATTGCACATGGCTTGATGGTGAATCATATCCGTAGACGCGATATTGAACGGGCGTATCTAGAGGAGGTGGCACACTTTTCCCCTGCTGCAGCCCCATCTGAAGAGTCGCGTGCAATGGCGTTAGAGTTGCTCATCAAAATTGATACATTGCTGGGCGGTTTGCCATACAAGACTCAGAAAGCATTTTTGCTTTCGCAGGTGGATGGGTTGACGCACGCGCAAATTGCGGCTGATTTACGTATCTCAGTGGCTTCTGTTAGGCTTTATATTAAAAAAGCATTGCTGCATTGTGTGGCGCTGCAACAAGCATCAATATGCTAGCTCGCTCATTTAATCACGCCCTAGATGAGGCCAGTGACTGGTTTGTCAAACTTTCTTCAGGCGATGCAAAAGAGCGGGATTTCATTGCATTTAAGCAATGGCAAGAGGCAGATGCTTTGCATAAGCAGGCTTGGCAAAAAATTGAGCAAACGACACAACATTTTAAAACCGTTGCTAGCCATCAAGAGATTAATCAAACCTTACAGCGCCTATATAGCGCGCCGTCCCCACAGCGTCGATTAGCACTTAAACAGCTAGCTGTATTGATTAGCGCTGGTGGGTTAGGTTATGCAGGGTATCAAACGCAGCCATGGCAACCACTCTTGGCCGATTACCGTACGCCTACGGGCGGACCACAGCAAGTGACGCTGGCAGATGGCAGTACGCTCACCTTAAATAGTGCTAGCAGTGTCAATATTCACTTTACAGAGTCTGAGCGTTGGATTGAACTGATTGCGGGTGAGGTGCTGATTGAAACTGCACATGAGCAAGGGCGTTCATACCGTCCATTGTTGGTCACTACCCAACACGGCAAGACGGTAGCACTGGGTACCCGCTTTACGGTGAGGGACTTTGGTGGTCACACACAAGTCAGTGTGTTTGATGGCGCGGTGCGCGTTTCCCCACAAAACAATACACAGCAGAGTATTACTTTGCAGGCTGGTGAGTCGATTCAATTTTCAGTAAGTCAACTTTCACAAAAGGCAGATGCCAGTACGTTAGATGCGTTATGGGCAAAAGGATTTATCGTTGTTGATAACATGCGGCTAGATGCGTTTGTTCAAGCGCTGTCACGTTACCGTCCGGGCTTGTTGCAATGTGACCCGGCAGTAGCTGACATTCAAATTTCCGGCTCTTTCCCTATACATGATACGGATATTACGCTGCAGCATATTGCAGAAAAATTCCCAGTAAAAATCCAGACCTATACAAAGTTCTTTACTAAAGTCAGCGCGCTTTAATCCTGGTTTTTTAAACGTATTTTCCATATTTGCTAAAAAAATTAAAAAAACATTAGCACTTTTTAATTCTCGATTGGCATAACAGCAATATCACTTCAGTTATGGCTAGAGGGTTCTCATGCAGTGGCAGCACTTCACACAAAAAATAGACAGCAATAGACTTGTCGCGCATGCCTATAAGGCAATTGGCATCATTGTTTTACTCCTACTAATCATGATGCTTGTACTATGGTTTTTGCCAGAAGCCCATGCTGAAGATAAAGCATTGAATACCACTTTGCCCAAAACGAATATCCGTATTCCTGCAGGTAATCTTGGTACGGCACTGAGTGGTTATGCCGCAGAATCTGGAGTAACGCTTGTATTTGACCCGCAACTCACGCAAGGCAAAACAACACATGGATTAAAAGGTAGCTACAGCCTGCAAGAAGGGTTTAATGAGATATTGAAAGACACCGGGCTGGAGGCTACGCCTGATAATAAGGGCGGATATTTACTCAAACGCTTGCCCCCAAAAGCGAATGTATCTGTCACTGAAGACAAAACCGTTGAGTTAGACACCATTAACGTCCGCGCTAAGCGATATAAAGCCATAGGCCCCATGCCTGGGCTTGCCTTAACTAAAGAGCAAATCCCCGGCAATGTGCAGAGTGTAACCGCCAAAGAAATTAAAGAGGCGCACGCGCTAAGCCTTACCGACTTAATGAACAGTAAGCTGCAATCGGTCAACGTGAATGACTATCAAGGGAATCCATTTCAAATGGATGTGACTTACCGTGGCTTTACGGCTTCACCGCAGCTCGGTACACCTCAAGGCCTCAGTGTGTTTTTTGATGGTATTCGCGTGAATGAGCCTTTTGGGGATGTGGTGAACTGGGACATGATTCCAACCAATGCACTGGAGGGCATGGATGTTTACCCGGGATCTAACCCGCTATTTGGTTTAAATACCTTGGGTGGCGCCTTGGCGGTAAAAACCAAAAGTGGCTTTACCACCGAAGGAGTAAGCGCAGAAGTGTTGGCAGGCTCTTTTGGACGTAAGCAATTTCAAGTATCCGGCGGTGTGAATAATGGTGACTTTGCAGCGTTTGGCGCGGGTAATTTTTTTTTAGAAGATGGCTGGCGTGATAACTCGCCAAGTAAAGTCAATCAAGCATTTGGTAAGTTAGAGTGGCAAGGCGAGCACGCTTCATTGGCATTCTCTTCTTTAGCCGCAGTCAATAAACTAGTGGGTAACGGTACTGTGCCGATTGAATTGTATGAGCAAAACTCAACAGCAGTGTTTACCTCGCCAGATGTCACGCGCAATAAGTTATTGCAGTTTCAACTATCGGGCGTGTTTGATGTCAGCGATACGTTTAGCATTACCGGCATGGTGTATAAGCGCGGTAGTAATCGCGTGTCTACCACTGGCGATATTATTGATATTGATACGTTTAGAGAGGCTTTTCGCGCAACACGTGAACCCACGCCCGGCAAAACTTATACCTGTGCATTTACCGATGCCAATGCAGATGGCTTGCCTGATTATTATCTTGATACTTTGGATGCAAATAACCCCAGCCCTTTTTACGCAGACTTCAATGCAACTGGCGGTTCTGTCCCTAACTATGCATTAGCTGGCCCACTTAATGCAAACATTCCCACTGCAGATTTAACACGATTTATAAATGCTTTTAGCGCGCCAAATGGCAGTAGTGTTTTGGAAAGTAATGCAGATGTGGGTCTAAGTGCCTCTGACTTTTTTAGTTTTGATAACAACGGCACCCAAACCTATTTGCTATTTAAACCACCTGTCAATCAGGCTGACTGTACAGACCCACTAGACCGTATTGAACAAGACAATGGCGTAGCAATACTCGGCGATACTTTACCAGATGGCACGTCGGCAGGACGGCGTAGAGATGGTGCTTTAACGAATACCAACGGTGCTGTGAATGGCACTGGTACAGGCGTGGTAGCGGGAACACCTACTGCAATCATCACTAACTCTAATATTGAGCAGGCAACACAAGGGGGCGCAGTCCAGCTTAACTGGAATACTGACTATCATAAATTTATGGTAGGGGCGTCTGTGGATGCTTCTTCTGCTACTTATTTGGGTAAACAGCGATATGGACAAGTGGATGATCAGCGCAATGTATTTAACGACCCCAGTCAGTTGGGTAAAGAGTTTTATGCGGCGGATCATGATGTCACCATTAACGACTTTGATGGTGAGTTAAAAACGCAAAGTGTCTATTTTAGTGAGACTTGGACGCCTACCGAAACGCTCAATATTGCTTTCTCTGGCCGCTATAACTACACCGATGTACAAAATAGACTGGCCCCACAGAAAGTCAATGGTGTGGGATCGGATATTGCAAAACTGCTTAACCAATATGATTTTGTGACGATTTGCCCAGGCACAGACCTCAGCAATTGCCCTATTAATTTGTCTGCGCCTGTCCCGTTAGAAGACAGGCTAGCGCGTACAAACAGCACGTTGAATAGTCTCGATAAAAAAATCACAGAAAAATTTAATTATCATTCACTCAACCCTGCGGTAGGGGTCACTTGGCAAGCCACACCACGCTTAAATCTTTATGCAAGTTGGAATCAAGGTACGCGGGTGCCCTCAGTCATTGAACTAGGTTGTGCATATGACGGAACTATTGTGCCTTACGGTAGGGATGAGTTTGGCAACTTTGTGGACATAGAAGAATTGCGAAGACGCTATCCAAACGACCCAGGTGTGCGAGTGATTGGTTCTAAGCCACGTAGCCTATTAGATGGACGCGGCTGTAATTTACCAAGCTCTCTATCGGGTGACCCGTATCTGCCACAAGTGGTGGCACAAACGACAGAGTTTGGCGCACGCGGTAAATTTAGAGATTTATTAGAGTGGAATGTCAGTGCGTATCAAACCAATTTAAAAGATGATTTGTATTTAGTATCGCCAACCCCTACTTTAAGCTTCTTCCAAAATGTCGGTGCAACGCGCCGTCGTGGCATTGAGTTTGGATTATCCGGCGAGTATGGACGGTCCGATTTTAGAGTCAACTACTCGCTGACGGAAGCCACATTTCAATCTGACTTTAGGATGTTAAGCCTCAATAATAGCTCTTTTTTAAGTAACGAGACCACAAATCCATTGTATGGGCAGATTAGAGTAAAGCCGGGTGACCGCATGCCAGGGGTGCCATTGCATAACGTAAATGTTAGCTGGGGATATAAGGTGACACCCGCATTGAAATTGGGGTTGACCATGGTTGGCCACAGCGATGCGTTTGTGCGTGGCAATGAAAACAATGAGCATACGGCAGGACCTGGCCGAGGCATTGTGACGACAGGATTAGATGCGACAGGGCAGGCAGCACAAATCACTATCCCTACACCTGACTTTAAGCGGAATGGTAAGTCTGACGGCTATGCGGTGCTCAATTTCAGAGCCAGTTATGAGATTAATAAAAGCTGGAAAGCCGGACTCATTATCAATAACTTATTAGATAAGCAATATTTCTCGGCTGGTCGATTAGGGTTAACGCCATTTTCACCATCCACCTATGGGGCAATTGGCCCAGGCGGCTTTAACTATAATTCGAGTGAGTGGACATCCACACAATTTATGTCAGCAGGCGCACCGCGTGGCGTATGGGCGACACTTGCATATGATTTTGATGCATCTAAAAAAGCGTTACCCCGCGTTAATTTTGGCACGGAGCCAGACACATTGCCACCTGAAGCGCCACCACCCTCTGCGCAGGAGTTGGCGCTTCAAAAAACCATGGCAACACTATCCACACTCCCGGTACTCAAGTTAAATGCTGAGCAATCTACACGTATTGCTAAAGATGAGGTCACTGCCACAATTGAATCGTGGAAAGCTGCGCTGATGGCAGGCAATACAGAAAAAGTGCTGCAACATTATGCGCCGACATTTGCGCCAGAAGGTATGAGTCATGCCGCTTGGGAAGAGCAGCAAAAAATAGACATGTTCACTGAGCCTAATTTGGCAATCACCATCAAAGACTTGCTGGTGACACCACAAGGTAAGCGCATGGCGGCTGTGTTTAAGCAAGTGGTCACTTCTGCGCAGGGAGAGCAAGCCACTAAGAAAATACTATACCTTGAGCAACAGAATGGGCGTTGGACGATTGTGGGTGAGTATGCCGCTAAAGCGCGTGAAGCTAAGTTGATAAGTAGTGAGCAGCAGTTAAAAACACAGAAAAATAGTGCAGTAAAAGTTAAAAATATTCAGGTTAGCCTGACTGCGGAGAACAAATAATGCACATGTTTACTCTATTTGAACGCAAACCCATGGCTGCAGCAATCAGTGCTATTTTCAGTATTGGATTCATGGTTTTTTCAGCGCATGCGCATGCTGACTGCGTGGATAACGGCGGTGGCAGTTTTACCTGTACTGGTAATACGAGTAACAGTACACCTATCACTGGCAGCGTCACACTTGATAGCACCAGTGGTGCGGCGAGCCTGAATAATCAACCTAATATTAAGATCATTAATGACCACAGTGCCATCACACAAGACACGGTGAGCACCATACAAACCAATGGTAATAATGCAGCCACAGTCGAAAATAGTGGCAATATTATTGTGAATAGAGGTGATTTGGTCATCAGTGAAGAGATCGTTGTAAGTGAAGATGTCTATGACCAAGATGGTAATCTGATTACGCCGGCAGTGATTATTCCTGCAGTGATAGAGCCTGGGCTTACGATAGACTCAGGCGCATTCAGCGCTGATAGCAACGGGCAGTTGCTCAATAATGGCGCCAGTGTGGGTGTGGCCAGTGCAATCCGTGCCAACGCAGATGCCGCCACATTTAACTTTATTAACCAAATTGGCCCTCGCCCTAATTTTGCGATATTTTCAGCTTACTTTCCTAGCGTGCAGGCCACAGGTGATTACTCTGCTGCGCTCTATGGCAATGCTGCGCAGATTAACATTACCAATAAATCTTTAATTGCCAATACCTCTTATTCATTTACCCTTGGGGATACCTTGGGGGAGGGGCATTGGGCAATCGCTAACTATGGCGCTGGCTTAACGACGTTGAATAATATCAATCCCAATCAAGATGCCAGTGGTATACAGGGCGATATTGTACTGGTCGACCGTAACCCTTTATTACTGGCCGCGCAGAAAAACAACCCTTCTTTAGTACTGGCCCATGCGGCTAATGAAGTTGGTGTTAGAAATAGCGTGATTAATAACGGTTATTTAGCTTTTATTAACGGCAATATTTACCTCGGTAACGGTGAGCACGTCATTAATAATGAGGCGGGCGGCTATATGACGGGTAACATTTATATAGACCAGCGTGATGCTGAAATTATTGATGTGGTGGGCGGCGTGGCGACCACTGTTGGCACGGTATCTGGTGCTAAAACATTTACCCTGACTAACAACGGCACATTTAATGAAGGCGGTGGCAATGAAATACGTGTTGATGATGTTGTAGGGTCATTGAATACGTTTAATTTTAATTTGAGCTCGTTGGTGCCTGCGTTTAATGGCGGCCCTTATTACACACTCACGCCTAGTAATTTTAGTACCAATATTTTTACCAATGGCTTGGGAGACAACACCGTTAATTTACGTTGTTTCCCACCCGCGCTTCAAGGGGGCTGTACAGCAGATGCGACATTGCAAGTCAGTACCGTGAATATATCATCCAATACTTTTTTCGATATCAGAACACTCAATGTAGCTGGCGGTAATGTCAACCTGAACTCAAATGTTTTCTTTAGTGAATTTGGCGCAATTACCGCCAATACAGTTACGATTGGCCAAGGGTATAATTTTTACGGATATTTTGGCAATTATGATTACACGCCGTCAAACTCCCCATTTCCAGCAGCACCAGATGCGATTGGCGTGATAAATGCAAACCTTATCAATAATGGCCGAATTACGGTGCGCGATGCAACACTAGTGGTGAATGGTGATGCTACTTTTACCGATACATCCAGTTTAGCTTTCCGTATTTTACCTACGGGTAACGGCAAGGTAGATGTACAAGGAGGCACTGGTACGTTTAGCAATAACAGCACGCTGATTCCCACGTTTAGAGATATATACATTCGCTCTGGCGATACGTTTACGGTTGCCACCAACTCAAGTGGCCAGCCAAATATTATCAATAGTGGCATTGTGCAATTCACCAGTAGCGATAGCACAGGGGATATCGTGCTGACCGCCAACAATGCCATTCCCCAAATACTTAACCCGACTAAAGCGGGTACCAATGCGGTCATGGCTTTGATGAATGCGCCGAGCACAGACCCTGTGATTGCAGGTTTGCAATTAGAGATTCAAGGTCTAGATAACCAAGAGTTACAGCGTGCAACCGAGCGTCTACGTCCGGAAATTCATGATGGCGTTATTCGGATGGTGCTGGGTAACACGGATCGCACATTCGGTATTCTGGAAAATCGCTTGGTTGAACAGGCCCTCGCTGGTGATAAAAAGGTGAGCGTAGCCAGCCTGGACAGCAACGCGGGCGCTGTGGATAAGCCCAAAGCCAGTACAGGCATTTGGATGCAAGGGTTTGGCTATCAAGGTACACAAGATAAGCGTGAGGGTGTCGATGGTTTCAGGCTCCATTCAACAGGGTTTGTAGTCGGTGCAGATCGTGATATTGGTGCTGATCAAACATTCCGCTTGGGTGCGCTATTTAGTTTTGCTGGCGGCAATATCGATAACAGTGGCCTCACAGACAATAATACAATCAATACCAATAGCTACTTTGCCGCTATTTATGGTGCATGGGATATGCAGGACTGGTACTTGAATGCAGCCATTGGGGGCGGTAGGCACGTGATTGATACGCGACGGCTTGCACTAGGGCGCGTCGCGACTGGCGAGCACGATGCTTGGCAGTTTAGCAGCCATTTAGATGCAGGCTATCCATTCCAATTGACGGATGAGCTACAGTTTATTCCCGTAGCTACTTTACGTTATAACCATCTAGATGAATCTGGCTACAAAGAGAAAGGCAAAACGATTGCTGGTGTGAATGGCGTTGGCCGTGCTGGTGATCCTTCTTACACAGTCACTCCAGGCACCCCCATTGCCTTGGCTGTGGATGGCAAGGCTACAGACTCTTTCCGCTCTGGTATTGGTGCAAAAGCATTATGGAATCTTCAACAAGATGACTGGAATGCAAATATTGGTGTACACGCGCTTTGGATGCATGAGTTTGGTGATATCGGGCAAACGACAACAGCACGATTTTTAGCAGGTGGCAGCACATTTAATAACCCAAGCGTGGACATTGCGCGTGAAAGTATTGTGGCAGGCGCAAGCGTACAACTAACAGGTAATGATGAGAACGACCAAGTAAGCTTATTGGCAAGCTATGAGGCGGAGATGCGCGATAAGTTTTTCAGCCACAATATGACCATGCGTATTCGGTATGACTTTGACAAAGGGCCTAGTTACATCCAACGCGCCAATCATAACAAAGCAGCACTGTTGGCTAAGATTAAGCAAACACAATTGGTCAATGCTACAGAAGCAGACATTAATGCAATACAGCAAGCCATTGCGCCGGTGAGCGATGCTTCCGTGGCGCAAAGTACACCTAAATCAGAACATGAAGTACAAATTGAATCAGCCGTTAGCAAATGGGTGAATGCTTTAGCCAATAAAAATATAGAAATGTATTTTAATAGCTATGCCAGTGAGTTCACGCCGCCTGATGGTAGTACACGTCAAGCATGGGAGAAAAAACGTAAACTTGAAATCTCGCGTGATGGTAATGCTGCCATCAAAACTTCGTACTTAACCATTACGCCCAACGGAAACCAAGCGACTGCAGTGTTTACGCAAACCTTGACAGACGGGGGGCAAAAACAAACGTTGTTAAAGGCGCTTGATTTAATAGAAAAAGGCGGTCGCTGGCTGATCGTGAGCGAAGACGGCTTTGTAATTCAAGAGTAATACGCCGAGACGCAGTCAGCGTTTCAGCGCTTTTCATTCGTGAGTAGTGCTGGTGCTGACCACCATTTTCACCAAAATCATTAGGATTATTTAATGAAATTTGGCATCTGCTCAATCTGAAAATCGAGCAATATCACAGTATGTATACAGTTCTGTATACTCGTTCAGTCAAATGATTGAATTGAATTTTTCATCATCAATTTATATGGGGAATCAAATGAAATATATGTTAAGTATTGCAATCGTTTTTGCGTTGGCTGGGCCAGCCTTAGCGGAAGATAAAATTAGCCGAATGCATGCGGATAGCATGCAATCATTTACGCCTGAGACCGTGCAATGGAAAGATGAACCGATTTTACCCAAGGGTGCCAAAAGCGCAATTCTTGTTGGAGATCCTACCAAAGCTGGGGTATTCATTGCGTGGCTTAAGTTTCCAAAGAATTATCCTATTCCACCACACACGCACCCATTTACAGAGGTGGTTACAGTATTGAGTGGTAAGTTGGGGAATGGTATGGGTAATGTCTTAGATAAGAAAAAAGGTGAGATACTCAAGGCGGGTTCGAGTTTTGTGTTGCCGACAGGTCATACACATTATGTATGGACAACCGATGAAGAAACCATTGTTGAGCTTATTGCTACCGGGCCTTGGGCAATCACCTACACCAATCCTAAAGATGACCCTCGTCATTAGTATTTTAATAGACATTGGTGAAGTTAATTTAAACAATAGGGAAATGGAAATTCCAATCCCTATTGTGAAAGCTGACAAATGAAACTACGCCCGCACCCATACTTGCAATATGATGATCTACAGAGTCTCCTAAGCAGGCATTCTGATTGTTACGTTGAGCAAGTATTGTTATACCGGGCAAATATTATCCTTCCCCACGTTTTACCTTAGCTTCGTATTCGTTGATATCTACAAGCCCTTGTGATTCAGCAATGGCTTTTTCTTCTGGCGTAATAGCATCCTGAACGATGTCTAATCGCTTCCATGTTGGAATGGGCGTGACCTTGCAAGGCTCTGGCACATATTTGGATTGATCTAATTTTTTGTATTTGTGAATATAGCGTGGGCAGTTAACCCAAATTTTAGTGACTTTGATCATGATCAAATACTTTGCCTCAGTGTATTCAGTCAGCAGCTCATGCTCTCTCACCAACTCAGCAGTGCCTTGTACGCGCACTCTATGAGGGGTTTCAAAATCAATGAAGAGCATACCCACTTTATGCTGCGCTTCTATATTGCCCACCGAGTAAAACATGCCATTTCCATCAAAGCCGGGGAATACCAAAGTACTTTCATCCAACACTTTTACGAAACCAGTAGGGCCGCCTTTGTAAGATACGGTTGGCATGCCATGCGGATCTACCGTGGAAAGAAAAAACATGTCTCGGCTACTGATGAATTTATTTTCATCGTCAGATATTTTTTCATGTATCCAACCGTTATCCAGTAAATTAGCTAATTTTGTTGTATTGAATTCTTCTTGTAACGCACGGTGTTCAGCTGAATAGAGTGATGCCATTATTTTCCCCAATTAGTATGTTGAAAAAACTACTGATGTAAATGAAAAATCTTATTCATGATTTTCCATTCCCCATCTAACTTTAAAACGTTAAAAAAATCTGTGAATCTGTGCCCGGTCCAGTCATCAGTTTCTACGCGCACGCTGGCAATAGTGCCGACAATATCCATGCTCGCAATATGAAAGATCAAGTTTTTAGCAGGTCCGTTCGTATCGTTCCAATCATATAGCCCTTGAATAGGCCCTGCAAACAAGTCAGGGCCGACATAGCCAAAAATCGTTGCATCATCGTGAAAAGCAGGTTTCATGTCACTGCCTTTGCCAGAAATTGCGCCATTAATATAATGTTGAATTAAACCAGTAATCGCTTCGTAATCACTCATATTTGTCACTGACATAGGGATATCCTCCATTGATGCGTCATCTTGACTTATTTTTAAATTGAAATAAATGCAAGATATAGAATATTATTTGTGCTTATTTGGAAAAAATGAGCGAGGCTAAATTGTTTAATTCTTTAGATGATTTACGGATATTTGTACAAATTTTTGAGAAGAAAAGTCTAACGCTAGTTGCTACGCTCAACCAAACAACACCGGGCGTGATTAGTAAGCGATTAACCCAAATCGAAAAGGATTTTGGTGCACGGTTGTTTCATCGGACTACCCGAACCATTCAGCACACGGACGAAGGCCTTCGGCTGTATTCGCAAGCACAGCATTTGTTAGAAACCGTTGACGATTATGAAATGGATTGGGGTGAAAAAACTGAGCCTGCGGGACTAATACGCATCACTGCATCTGCTTCATTTGCTAGGCTTTATTTAATGCCACTGATATTAAAGTTTTTGAAGAGGTATCCAAAAATAAAAATAAGCTTTGAGCTTTCCGACAAGGTGCTAGATATTGTGGCGGAAGGCATTGATTTAGCTATCCGCGGTGCTCAGATGAGCGACTCGACCCTTGTGGCAAAAAAACTGGGGCCATCCCCAGAAGTGCTTTGCACAACAAAAGAGTATCTAGATAACGCACCTCCTTTAACTTCACCAGAGGATCTAGCCATGCATAATTGCATTGTATTGAATGAGCACTACAACTGGGAGTTTAAAGTGGGTGGAAAAACCATACACCAGCGCGTCAGTGGCAGTTTTCAAACCAACTATAGTGAAGCATTAATAGAAGCAGTTAAAGATGGTTTAGGCATTGGCATGATTTGCTATTGGCAAGCACATAAAGAATTACAAGCCGGAGAACTTGTCCTTGCTTTACCTGAGTTTGCTCCGGGTAGAGATCAAACGCTATATGCGGTTTACCCATCACGCCGACATTTGCCGACTAAAACCAAAGTACTGATTGAGTATTTGGAAAAGAACCTCGTGATACCTTCTCCAGATGCATATTAAACACCGAGTCTATTCATTATAAAATCAATCAGTGTTCTTACCTTAATTGAGAGAAACTTACCGTGTGGGTACATCAAATTAAAAGGGCGAGCTCTCCCAGAAAATTCTTTCAGTACCTCCACTAATGTGCCATTTTCCAACTCTTTTTCAACTACATAGTGGTAGGTTTGAAATAGGCCGGCACTAGACTTAGCGAGGGTTACGCCACCCAATATATCTTCTGAGCAACGATAGCTTCCATTTGTCAAAATCTCGTGCTCAATTGAGTCTTTGTAAAAAAGCCAGGGTATTGGGCGGCCAGTGCTCGGTAATTCAAATTGTATGCAATCGTGATCGGCTAAGTCCTCCAGTTTTTGAGGCTGTCCTTTTTGAGATAGATATTGTGGTGTAGCGACTACTACCAATTTTGCATCCTCTATTTTTCTTGAGATAAAGTTTGAGTCGGGAGGTGTTCGCCCTCTGACTGCCAAATCAAAGCCTTCTTCCAAAAAATCGATATTTCTATTGGTGATATGTAGCTCAAATTGGATGTTCGGATAATGGGTTCTGAAATCAGCCAATATAGGCAAGACTCTATAGTGGCCGTAGGTAGTTGGCAGGCTGATTCTTATAGTGCCGGCAGGGTTTATTTGCTGCCCAGCAACCGCAGTTTCTGCTTCCATTAACTGAGTCAATGCGTCTTTGCAGTGATGAAAATATAGCTCTCCAGATTCTGTCAGCCTGATGTGTCGAGTCGTTCTAACAAACAAACGTACTCCTAATCTTTCTTCCAGCCGGGTGATGGATCTACTTACAGCAGCTGGTGTAACGCCTGCTGCATTCGCCGCTGCGGTAAAGCTTTTCAGTTCTGCCGCCAGACAGAACAGCTCAATACTCCCCAGTAACACAGCATCAAATTGTCTTTTCATATATTCCAC
>Ga0123388_1081572_pt1 | contig 49835 bp, 48 predicted proteins | sample T0HHNO3metaT_FD_89916 | JGI IMG/M metagenome (GOLD analysis project Ga0123388, IMG submission 89916) | Methane-oxidizing artificial microbial communities from Washington, USA to study methane cycling - T0-HHNO3 metaT (Metagenome... | ecosystem: Engineered > Modeled > Simulated communities...
AAAAAAGATCCACAGCTACAGCTCCCGTCTCGTTGAACAGCACATCGGCCAAACGATCCAAGCTACTTATGGGTATTTGCCCCTTCAATTCACCACGCTTATCAGCAAGGTGCAAGGGATCTATATATTCAGGTAATCGAGCTAACATAACCGCGCAATGGTATATGGAAACAACAAATTCGTCAAATCCGTGTGAGGTATTTATAAAAAGATTATCACCACGAAGACACGAAGGACACTAAGTTTTTACTCTATATGAACTGAGTGCTTCGTGGCGAAAAGAGACTTATAATCGCCTGCTTGCCAGCGCCGTGCGCCTTGTATGTAATCTGAGATTAAATACCCCTCTATCTTTTCTTCGTGTTCTTCGTGGTGAATAAAATCCCATTACTTAACGATAACAGGCTTATTGGAAAGCTCATTGGGATTATCCGCGCCGGGTGGAAAATAAGTAGCCAGCAATACCGTAATGCGCTCGATACCTTGCAACGACCCGTGCAGAAAGTCGCCACGCCGGTATTCTTTCTGCATCGCTTCAGCTACCACATCCCACTCGGCTTGCGCTACGCGCTTGACAATACCCCGATCTGCGACAATATGGACTTCACGGTCCGCCAGCAACGCATAAATCAAAACTCCGCTGTTTTGTTCAGTATCCCAGACCCGCAAATTTGAAAACACCTCTATCGCCCGCTGACGAGCCGATATGCCCTGCCAAACCTGACCCAGTGCAAGTGCATTTTCAACGGCAAAACGTAGCTCCCCGCCATGCTGATGCTCGGAATGTTTTACCGCTTGTTCAATGCCTCCAAGCACCGTTTTGGGAAACAACATACGCCACCGCCACGGCGGCATAAAGGCATGACGAAACCAACGTTTAATATTTACCATGATCCTGATGCGCCTCCTCCGCCAAAGCGGCCACCGCCGCCGCCCCATGAACCGCCGCCACTACTCCCGCCAAAGCCTCCACCGCTAGACCAACCGCGTCCGCCCGTTGAACGAACCCCAACGATAAAAAAAACCATTAACCCGACAAATAACGCTGCCGAAAAAGCCAGCCCAAAAATCAGTGCGGCCAGCAGGCCACTACCCAATCCCGCCAGCATACCGCCCATGACTCGCCCCAGCATGGCTGACAGCACAAAACCTGCGATTAAGCCGCCCATCAAAATGAGTATAAAAACCCATTCGCCCAGTCCTTCACTCGAACTTTCAGACGGCGCGGGCAAGGCCTCTCCTCCGATCAACGCCATTAGCTGCGTAATTCCTGCATCAATACCGCCGGCGTAGTCGCCCTCCTTGAAATGCGGCGTAATGGTCTCGGCAATCACCCGCTTGGCAACTGCGTCGGGAATAACACCTTCCAGCCCATAGCCGACTTCCAGGCGCAACTTTCGATCATCTTTTGCCACTATCAAAATGACGCCGTCATCGACACCCTTACGGCCTATTTGCCATAAATCGGCAACCTCTATGCCGAACTCGGCGATGTCTTTGGGTTGAGTAGTCGGCACGATCAATACCGCGATCTGACTGCCTTTTTTGGCTTCGAATGCGGCCAACTTATTTTCCAATGCCGTGGCCTGTTCGGCGCTGAGTGTGGCGGTAAGATCGGTGACGCGGCTCGATAACTCGGGAACGCCAACCACTGCCCAAGCCGTCATGCAAAACAGCAACAGGGAAACGCCAAATCCGTAACGGACACGGGGAAATATCGCAGACAACATATTACTGGCCGCCAACTTTTGCAGGTGCGCCAAAATCCACTTTGGGCGGCACCGCAATGGTCTGTTCATTTTCAACAGTAAAACTCGGCTTAGTCTGGAAACCGAACATTATCGCGGTAAGATTGGAAGGAAAAGAACGCACGGTAATATTGTATTCCTTGACCGCAGCAATATAGCGATTGCGCGCCACAGTGATACGATTTTCCGTGCCTTCCAGCTGCGCCTGTAAATCACGGAACAGACCGTCGGCTTTCAGTTGCGGATAATTTTCCGCCACCGCCAGCAGTCGTGAAATCGCACTGGTCATTTGCCCCTGAGCGGCAATAAACTTCTGGAACGCCTGCTCATCATTAACCAATTCCGGCGTAGCCTGCAACGCACCTACTTTGGCACGAGCCTCGGTCACTTCGGTCAGCACATCCTTTTCGTGAGTCGCATAGCCTTTCACCACATTCACCAGATTAGGCACCAGATCGGCGCGGCGCTGGTACTGGTTCAGCACCTCCGCCCAGGTCGCCTTGATGTCCTCGTCACTGGACTGCAAGGTGTTATAACCGCAGCCGGACAAAACCATCATCAACAACAAAACAATCAACCGTTTAAACATATCAACCTCGTAACTTGGATTTTAGTGACCGCATGTATCAACATAAGTATATTTAAAGATTATCACCACGAAGGCGCGAAGAACACGAAGTTTTATTTCCGCCCTCAACAATTACCCCGGCATTGTTACACCTCATGCATCCTTGCAGTCCTTCGTGGCTTTATACCAAATATAGATACGCTTTTAAAAATTAAACCACCCCGAACCGAATGAAGTGGCAAACACAAGACTGACGATAGTCATCAGTTTGATCAAAATATTCAAAGACGGACCGCTGGTGTCTTTAAACGGATCACCTACCGTGTCGCCGACCACCGCCGCTTTGTGGGAGTCGGAACCCTTGCCGCCGTATTGCCCCGTTTCAATCCACTTTTTCGCATTGTCCCAGGCACCGCCCGCATTAGCCATCATCACCGCCAGCAGGAAGCCGGAAGACATAGTGCCGACCAGCATGCCCGCAAGCGCTTCCTTACCCAAGACATGCCCCACAACCAGCGGCACAATGACCGCCAATGCGCCAGGCAATATCATTTCACGCAACGCGCTTTCGGTGCTAATACCGACGCAAGTTGCGTAATCAGGCTGTCCCGTACCTTCCATCAAACCCGGAATTTCGTGAAACTGACGACGCACCTCGACAACAATCTCATGTGCCGCTTTACCCACCGCCATCATGGTCAGTGCGGAAAATAGATAAGGCATCATCGCGCCAATCAGGATACCCGGCAGCATGGTAGGCCCCAGGATATTCAAATTATCGATTTTTGCCGCCGTCACATAAGCGGCCAATAAAGCCAGCGCAGTCAATACCGCCGAACCGATCGCAAAGCCTTTGCCGGTAGCGGCAGTAGTATTACCCAAGCTATCCAGCGCGTCGGTGCGATGGCGCACTTCACTGGGCAAATGGCTCATCTCGGCAATGCCGCCCGCATTATCGGCGACCGGGCCATAAGCATCAGTCGCCAGCGTAACGCCCAGCGTGCTTAACATCCCCACACCCGCCAGAGCCACCGCATAGAGACCTGCGGCCATAGTACCGTCGGCTTTATGACCCAGACAGATACTCAGCAAGATAGCCGCCGCGACAATCAATACCGGAAATACGGTACTCATCATACCCACGGCCAAACCCTGGATAATGGTTGTTGCCGCACCCGTTTGCGTCGCGTGGGCAATGGCCTGCGTGGGTTTGTCCGTATAGGACGTGTAATATTCCGTCACATAAGCAATGGCGTTGCCCGCCACCAAACCGACCAGAATAACCAGCCAATAATTGAAACTGACACCCGAAATCAATACAGCCATTAAAGAAAGCCCCAGAATGATCACTGAAGCGCCCCAAACGGAATGGCGTAACGCTTTCAACAAATCATCCAGACTGGCATTCTCATCAATTTTTATCACATATTGCCCGATAAAACGGGCGATGCGGGCGATTACGGAATCATTGCCGTTTTCCGACTGTTTTGGCTCCTCGCCGGTCACCATATAAATACCGAAAAGGCTGGCAATAATACCGACGGCGGCAACCAGAAAAGGCAAGCCGATAAAAGCCGGCGACTTTGCGCCCAATGCCGCACCCAACGTTGCAGCAGCAATAATGGAACCGCTATAACTTTCAAATAAGTCGGCCCCCATGCCCGCGACATCACCGACATTATCGCCCACATTGTCAGCAATGACGGCGGGATTGCGCGGATCGTCCTCGGGGATGCCTTGTTCGACCTTGCCGACCAAGTCGGCGCCCACATCGGCGGCTTTGGTATAAATGCCGCCGCCGACCCTTGCAAACAGCGCAATGCTGCTCGCGCCAAAACCGAAGCCGGTAATATAGGTCAGTTGGTTCGGGTTGCCGTTAAAAATCAAAAACAGCACTGTCATGCCGATCAAACTGAAACTGACCACCGCCATGCCCATAATCGAGCCGCTGCCAAAGGCGACGCGCAAGCCTTCGTGCAGATTGCGACCGGCCGCTGCCGCAGTTCGAACATTGGCCCGAACCGCCACATACATCCCCAGATAGCCCGCGCCTGCCGACGCAATCGCCCCCACCACAAAACAGAATGCTGTCTGCCACTGTAAAAAGGTGGAAATAATCGTTGCGACAATCGCAACAAAAATCGCGATGACCCGATACTCGCGCGACAAAAAAGCCGCCGATCCTTCTTGAATAGCCTTTGCAATGGCTTGCATGGCTTCATTACCGGGGTCATAGCCAAGAACGCGTCGCAATTCCCAAATCACGAATGCGCCCCCTACAATACCCATCAATAATGCGATAACAACTGATGCCGATGTTGGAAACATCATAACTACCTCCCCTCATTTAGATTGGTTTAGCCCTAAGCCCTTAAGCTCAGGCTATTTTTTTATTATTGGTTTAGCTATCGCATGCAATTGGACAGCCATGACCATTAGAAGCGGCATTTACGCGAGACGCAACTGTTTAAGTCCGGCGCAAGCTTCACCTCCACTGATGTCTGGAATTATTCTTAATTCCAACACCTTTAATTGATTAAGCCTGACCTCATAATGCTCGATTTCGCGCGTGGTGCCCGGAGGAGAAAAGTGGTATTGCTGGCGTAAAATCTCCCGGTACGCGTCCTCTTTATCCATCAACCAAAGCAGCACAAACTCCTGGGTGCGCGACTGTTGCCGCTCATCGAACATCAGAAAAATATGTTCGACCGTGCAGGGTTGATCGAAAACAAGACGGATCGTTTGCTCACCGGCGCTTGCCGCCTGCCATCCTGCGCCCGAATCCTCCGTCAGTAACAAGGCGGACTCAACAGGGTGCTCAGTACACTCCGAGGTAAACTCCACTTGGGCCAAATGCTCCAGATCCAGAAAATTCAGATCGGAAGCTGGAGTATTCTCATCGGCCTGATTGATCATTATTTTGCGCATTACTAATCTCCTGTTGCAGTGTAACGTTCGTAGTAAAAAGGGAGCGTCAAGCGGGCGCAAGGCAAAAGGACCCTGTCTTTTCACTTAGCGATATGGCGCTACATAGCTGTTCATCTCCTCGCTTTTACGCTGGTTTATCGTGCAAAAAACACCCCGCCGAGGATTAACAAACGGTGTAAACCACCGTTGGCTAGTAATAACACGAATTTGACTGATAAACACTGATAAAATCCGTTTCAACCCGTCAATCAGTGTCGCCTGGAGGCGACTACTTTTGGTATCCGTGTTCTATTATTCATAGTCGACAACCGTTGAATAGCTACCCTTTATTGAATATTTCAATCATAGAGCAGTAGCCCGGCCGATCACCCATACCAAGCAAAACAGGAAAAAATCAAATGGACCGTTTCGACAGAATATGTCGATTACACAACCTCTTAACCAACCGCCGCACCCCCGATACCGTTAACAGACATCATGAAGGAACTGGAATGCGCCAAGGCCACAGCGGCGCGGTACATAGAAGATATGCGTCTTTATCTTGATGCGCCGCTGGAATACGACCGAAAACTCAACGGCTATTACTACGACCAACAACATGCAGAAAAGCCCTACCAACTGCCCGGACTCTGGTTCAGCGCCGAAGAATTGAACGGCCTGCTGATCTGACATCAAATCCTGCAAAACATCAGCCCCGGTATACTCAGCCAGCAGGTAAGCCAGCTGCAACAACGAATCAACCAACTGTTCAAATTACAGCCGCACAGTCCGGCCGATATTTCACAGAAAATAAAAATCCTATCCATCGGTCGGCGCTTAAAAGACGATGCCCAATTCAAAAAAATAGCCACCGCACTGTTCAACGACAAACAAATCGACACCCAATACACCGCCAGAAGCGCTTATGCCGCCCAAACCCAAAGAACCGTCTCGCCACAGCAACTCATCTACTATCGGGATAACTGGTATCTAGCCGCCCACTGCCATCACCGAGATCAACTGCGGGTGTTCGCCGTAGACAACATCGGCTCAGCAAAAATACTAGACCAAACAGCCCAGCCGACCGACCCGAAACAGCTGGAACAATTCCTCACATCGTCCTACGGCATTTTCAGCGGCGATGCAGAACATATCGCCATACTGGAATTTACCAAAGCCCGAGCCCAATGGGTCTCCGATGAAAATTGGCATCCCAACCAACTGGGACAATGGCTGAACAACGGCAACTACCAGCTGAGCATCCCGTTCAACGACAGCCGCGAATTGATCATGGACATCCTCAAACACGGCGCAGAAGTGGAAGTTAAATCGCCGCAGTTTTTGCTGGATGGAGTCAGGGAGCAAATAGAAGCTATGCAAAAAATTTATAAAAAATAAAGTTCAGTATCATGGAATGAGGTTGTAAGTGTGGATAATGGGAATCAAAGCAAGCGTTAGGGCGAAAACATGGCGGAAAAACTGTATTACAAATATTGGGGCAAGGCCGGTTCGGATGAGGGGCAGGACAACAGCTATCATCTGTTGCCGTATCATTGTTTGGATGTGGCGGCAGTGGGTTGTGTGTTGTTAGAGCAACATCCTTTTTTAATGAGTCGTTTTGAACAGTTGTTCGATTTACCACAAACAATACTTGTTCCTTGGATAAAAATGCTGCTTGCTTTGCACGATTGCGGGAAATTTGCCGAGAGTTTTCAGCAATTGAAGCCGGAATTGCGGCAAAAATGGTGGGGAGAAATAACTAAAACTAATTACGACATCCGCCATGACAGTTTGGGTTTTATTTTATGGGATGACCAAACGGGTATTCGCAAGTTGTTGCCAACTGAAATAACGGATAATTACTTATATCGAAATTTGTTAAAAGGTTGGCTACAAGCTGTAACAGGGCATCATGGTTTACCCCCTAAAAGCAATAAAGGCAGCAGTAAAATGACTGCTAAATCTTATTTCAAGGAATCTGATTTGGCGAGTGCGACCGAATTTTTTAACGCAATCAATGCGCTGTTTACACCTGATATACCAGCGCTTGTTGAACTTACTATGGATGAGGATTGGTTGGAAAAGCAATGCTCAGCCAGTTGGCTTTTAGCGGGTTTTACCGTTTTGTGCGATTGGTTAGGTTCAGATTCAGCAAATTTTGAGTTTTGTTCGGATGAATCGTTATCACTTGATGATTATTGGCAGCAATACGCTCTCCCTTCAGCAAACCGAGCGGTGCAAAAAGCAGGGATATTGCCTGCGCAACCTGCAATCAAACAAAGCTTGCAACATCTTTTTTCCTATCTTGAAAACCCTACGCCTTTGCAGGCACAAGCTGAAAGCTTGCCGTTATCGCAAAAACCGCAGTTGCTTATCTTGGAAGACGTGACCGGTGCAGGAAAAACCGAAGCGGCGTTGATGTTTGCTCACCGTTTAATCAGTCAAGAGTTGGCGCAAGGTGTGTTTATCGGCTTGCCGACTATGGCAACGGCTAATGCCATGTATGAGCGAGTTGCGGAATGTTATTTGAAATTTTATGCCGCTAAAGAAAAACCTTCATTAGTCCTGGCGCACAGTGCAAGGCATTTGTCCGAAAAATTCCAGCAATCCATTGTGGAATACACGGCTATGGACAAAGCTTATGGTCAAAAAGAAGCGACCGCTTCCGTACAATGTTCGCGCTGGTTAAGCGATCATCGTAAAAAAGCCTTATTGGCCGACATAGGGATAGGCACGATAGATCAAGCTTTGCTCAGTGTCCTACCCGCAAAACATCAGTCATTGCGGCTCTTAGGGCTGGCAAACAAGGTGCTGATTGTTGATGAGGTTCATGCTTACGATGCTTATATGAACCGTTTGTTGCAAAGTTTGTTGGAGTTTCATGCATTTTTAGGCGGCAGTGCGATTCTACTATCTGCAACCTTGCCGTTTAAAATGCGCCAGCATTTTGTGAAGGCCTTTCAACGCGGTGCAGGTTATAAATTTGTTTGCGTACAAAAACAAGGCTATACAGACTATCCCTTATTAACCCATATCAGCGATGCCAGACCTGTTGAAGTTATTTTAAATACCCGCCCGGAAGTAAAGCGGACGGTTAAAGTGGCGTTTGTGCACGAATCCATTGCAGCTATTGAAATCATTAAAACCGCCGTAGCCCATAAGCAATGCGTGTGCTGGATACGCAACACCGTTTTCGATGCGCGGACAGCTTACAGCGAGTTACAAAAAGCTGATTGGTTAGAAAGCGAGCAACTGATGCTTTTCCACAGCCGTTATACATTACACGACAGGAAAACAGTGGAAGATAACGTTCTGAGCCTGTTCGGTAAGAAATCTTCGGCAAATAGTCGTCACGGTAAAGTGCTGATTGCGACACAAGTCGTAGAACAATCCTTAGACCTGGATTTTGACGTGATGATCAGCGATTTGGCGCCCATTGATTTATTAATTCAACGGGCTGGGCGCTTGCATCGTCATGTAAGGGATAGCGCCGGTAATTTTATTGGAGAATCAGGGCAAAAAGATCAGAGATCACCGCCAACTTTGTTTATTTATTCGCCGCTGCTTGAACAGGCCCCTGCTCAGGATTGGTATAAAGCCGTTTTCCCAAAAGCCAATGGCGTTTATCCGCACACGGGACAGTTATGGCGCACCGCCATGTTATTGGATAAAAAGAAACAATGGCGAATGCCGGAAGATGCCAGGGAACTGATAGAAACGGTTTATTCGGAAGACGACATTGATATACACGAAGCGCTTAAAAAAGCCAGTAATGAAGCCGAAGGCGAACATTGGGCAAAAATCAGTCTGGCTAATATGAATGCCTTAAAACCGGAGCAAGGCTATACGCTCAGCGATAACGCATGGGATGAAGACGCGCGTATTCCGACACGGTTATCGGAAGATTCCGTGACGATTTATTTGGCGGTTTGGCAACAAGGTAAATTATTGCCTTTGGTAAGTGCCGATAGATATGCGTGGGATTTAAGCAGTGTCAATATTAATGCAAAGCGCATTAACGGATTGCCCGAATTATCGGCAGATTTGGCGCAAGTCCTCAAGCAGCTACGGGAACAAGAAAAAATTTTTGACGAGTACAGTTTTATTTTGCCGTTGAGCCCGTTATCGGATATTGAATGGCAAGGGCAGGCAGTTGATAACAATGGCAAAACGGTTAATGTGAACTACAACTGTCAACAGGGTTTGCTGGTGGGTAGAGAGATTGAATTGTTTGCAGGCGCTAACAAGGTTTAAAAATGTACGATGCGGGCATTGTTAATTTCGTTGGAGTAAAAAATGCTTAAATTTATTGATACGCCTCTCCGTGTAGCATGATGAGTCCTGGGAACGCCAAGCCCCAGCTTGGCGCGACAAACAACCGAACACCTAGAAATGGAAAAGCCGAGCTGGGGCTCGGCGTTCCCGTTCCCAGGGCTGCTGGAGCGACTAAGAATCAGCTTTGGATGCGTGAATATTGGGATCGCTATATTCGTGATGAAAAGCACTTTCACGCTACAGTCAATTATATTTACAACAACCCGGTAAAAGCCGGACTCTGTGCGGAGGCACATGATTGGCCTTGGTCGAGCGCATACGCTGGACATCGGTAAGAATTGATGGATGCTCTAGTGTTTTCTGTTCTAATCAACATGAGGCTAGCGGCGATAAAGTGATTTTTAAGTATAAAGGGGAGATGCATGAATTTACTGGAAGATGAATGGTTAAGCGTAATTCGCCTTAATGGCGAACAGGAAAAACTAAAGGGCTTGTGGCGAATTACCGAGGGCGTTGGTAATCCGATTGTCGATGTGATTTCACCTCGTGCGGACTTTAAAGGCGCACTTTATCAACTGTTGATTGGTCTAGTGCAAACCTCTTTCGCGCCGAAAAACGAGACGGAATGGGAAAAGTACTGGATTGCACCGCCGGATACGAACACATTAAAAAATGCCTTTTTAACAGTAACGGAGGCGTTTTCGATAGATACCGATAAACCGGCTTTCATGCAGGATTATGACTTATTAAGCGATAAACAAGATGTTGACATTGCATCCTTACTAATTGATACCTCCGGCGGCGGAACCTTTTTTGTTAAAGAAGGCACAACTGAAAATATCTCACCTTACTGGGCAAGCATTGCTTTATTTACCTTGCAAATTAACGCTCCGTCGGGCGGTTCAGGACATAGAACCAGCCTGCGCGGCGGCGGGCCTTTAACTACCTTGGTATTGCCGGACGAAACCAAACAAGCCGCAAGTTTATGGCAAAAGTTATGGCTTAATATTTTCACCCAAAAAGAAGTATCGGCTTTAAGCGGAAATACAGAGTTGAAAGACCTACATAATATTTTTCCTTGGTTAGCGCCAACACGCACCAGCGAAGCGGGTAAAAAGGATTTCATTACCCAGCCTGAACAAGGGCATCCGTACCAAATGTACTGGGGAATGCCGCGCCGTATTCGTTTGGACTTTAAGGCAACTGAAGCAGGAACCTGTGATATTAGCCATGAATCCACGGAACAACTCATTTCACAATATCGAACCAAAAATTTGGGCGTCAATTACAGCAGCACTTGGCTACATCCTTTGACGCCTTATGTCAGAGACCCTAATAAAGAAGCCTATTCGGTCAAAGCTCAAGTGGGCGGATTCAGTTATCGCCATTGGTTAGGCTTGGTTTTAGAAGATGAAAAAAACCATAAGCAGGCAGCCAAAGTGGTGCAGATTTATTTAAACAGTCGTCAGGAAATAATTGCAGGCGACTATCAGCCACGTTTATGGCTATTCGGTTACGACATGGACAATATGAAAGCACGGTGTTGGTATGAAACCACGATGCCGGTATTTCCTATACCGCAAGACAGTCGAATTAGTGTGCAAGGATTTATCAGTCGAATGCTCGATGCCGCAACCGAAGTGGCTTTGGATGTTCGTTCTACCTTAAAACAGGCTTGGTTTTCAAAGCCCAAAGAAGTAAAGGGTGAAATTTCATTTACCGATGCCCAGTTTTGGCAGCTCACCGAAACAGAATTTTATCGTTTGTTAGCGCAATTGATTAATCATTGCGAAGACGAGCAGCAAGTTAATGATCTGTTTAACCAATGGAAAAAAATCTTACGTAAAGAAGCCTTAACCCTATTTGATCATTGGGCGTTATCCAGCAATAACGAAGACGGCGATATGAAACGAGTCGTCATCGCACGTCGCCAATTAGAAATATGGCTAAATGCAGGTAAAAACATCAAAGCATTAGTAGCTTAACAGGAGCATAGGCATGAGTGGTGAAAGTAAAGAAGAGAAAACCGAAAAAGTTCGTTACAACCTATTGTGGCGGGATCAGGAGCAACAGGCCATAAGAGAATGGTGGGATAAATTAAACGTCAATCTCGGCGAACGGGCAAAGTTGCGTCGTTGCGAAAAACCCGAAGACATTTTGTTGCAGCCTTATTTTTATGAGCTGCAACAAAAATTGCCCAATATCACTGACGCGTTAGCATTAGCCAGCGTTGCAGGATTGATAGCTCACGTTAAAACCGACAGTGACTACAGCTTTCCCAAACAATTAGGCCAACAAAAAGATCATAGCGGTAAAGCGGTTTTCAGCGAGCTGCGCTTCCAACAATTACTCGCCAGCCATGACCTAGACGAACTCTATGAAAACCTGCGCCGCGCCATCATGCAACTAAACCGTAGCGCTAATATCCTGTCTTTGGCCGATGGCATCTTGCAGTGGTCGACAGAACAGCGCGACAAAAATCAATTGTCTGAGCGCCCGGAACAACGTTTTAAATTTGCCTGGGCAAAAGCGTATTTCAGTGAAGTTTTAACCTATTCCAAATAAACATAAGGAAAAATACACCATGACACAATTTATCCAATTACATGCTTTAGTTTCTTACCCGCCGTCTAATCTTAACCGCGATGATTTGGGCAGACCTAAAACCGCGATTATGGGCAGTGCAAACCGGCTGCGTATTTCATCGCAAAGTTTAAAACGAGCGTGGCGGACTTCGGAGCTGTTTGAGTCTGCGTTAGGCGAACATAAAGGCATACGCACTAAACGCATCGGCATTGAAATTAAAAACGCTTTACTAGACCAAGGCGTAGAAGAAAAAAATGCGTTTGAATGGGCTGCACTTATGGCGGCTTGTTTCGGCAAAGTAAAAACCAAAAAAGATAAAGAAGGCGGCGAACCGTTAGAAATTGAACAACTGGCGCATATCGCACCTGAAGAACGACGACTGATTGATGCTTTAGCGACAAAATTGGCGACAGAAAAACGCGCACCCGAAGAGGCCGAATTAACGTTATTACGGCAAAAACCTAAAGCCGTTGATATTGCCCTGTTCGGCAGAATGCTAGCCTCAAGTCCGGCTTATAATGTGGAAGCCGCCGCCCAAGTTGCACACGCTATCACCGTTCATGCAGTCAAAGTCGATGATGATTATTTCACCGCTGTTGATGACCTGAATAAACACGATGAAGATGCCGGCGCCGCGCATATCGGCGAAACAGGCTTTGCTTCGGGCGTGTTTTATTTATATGTGTGCATCAACAAAACCTTGCTGTGTGAGAATCTCCAAAATGACAGCGAGTTGGTTAATAAAACCTTAACCGCCTTCATCGAGTCCATGACCAAAGTGTCGCCCACCGGTAAACAAAACAGTTTCGCTTCCAGGGCTTACACGTCTTATTTATTGGCGGAAAAAGGGCCGCAACAACCGCGTTCTTTATCGGTTGCCTTTTTAAAGCCGGTGCATGGTAACGACATATTGGACGAAGCGATTAAAAGCTTAAACAAACAGTATGAGCATTTCGATAATGTTTACGGTGTGTGTGCCGACGACAGAAAATTCTGCCTGGTTACGACGGAAAAAAGCGAGGGTAGCTTAAGTGAAATTATCGGTTTTTTGACAGCAGGTGAGCCATGCAGCAATACTTGAGCTTCCAACTGTACGGCGTATTAGCCTCATGGGGCGAGCAAGCAGTAGGCGAGTCTCGGCACAGTGCAACGCATCCGTCACGTTCGGCAATATTGGGCTTATTAGCAGCGGCATTGGGCATTAAGCGCGAACAGGAACAAGTTTTAAAACGCTTGTCGGATTCGGTGGCTATGGGTTTTAAAGTGATGCACAGCGGTTTAGTGCTTAAGGATTATCACACCGTACAAATCCCCGCTGAGGATAAAAAAGCCAAGCATCATTATACCCGTCGTGATGAATTATTCCGTTCCGGGAAACCAGGCACAGTCTTATCCAGTCGTGAGTATCGCCAAGATGCCTTGGCTTTAGCCGCCGTTTGGTTAAATGAACAAGCCGCTTACAGCTTGGAACAGTTGAAGCAAGCGTTGCAACAGCCAAGCTTTCAACTTTATTTGGGGCGTAAGTCTTGCCCGTTAAGCCTGCCGGTTAACCCTAAAATTATTGCAGCCGATTCGTTTATATCGGCTTTAGAGCAATACCCACCGTTTGAAGCCGAAAAGAAACACTATTTGGGTTTGGAAAATATTACCTATTATTGGGAAAAAAGCCCCCACAGCGGCATTGAAAACTACGGCTATCGTGTGTCGCGTTACGATCAGCCATTAAACCGTAAGCATTGGCAATTTTGCTCACGCGATGAATATGTATTGTTAGCAACAGGAGAAAGTCATGTATCTGAGTCGCGTTAATGTGTTGGCTGAACAGCCCGACCAACTGGCGAAAATATTAAAAGCCGATCATTACGAACTTCACCGGTTGTTATGGCTGCTTTTTCCTGAGCACAAAGAAAATGATCCTCGCGACTTTTTGTTTCGCCGCGATGAGAGTAAAGGATTTCCTGTTTTTTATGTGCAGTCGTCAATTAAGCCAAGCCCATTGGCGGGTATTTTGGCTGTTGAATCCAAGGAATTTAACCCGCAGCTCAAAGCAGGCGACAAACTGCGGTTCTCTTTACGCGCCAATGCGGTAAGAAAATCAAAATTTGTGGGCGGTGATGAGACAAATTCAGCTCAATATGCTCGTCATGATGTTGTCATCCATTTGAAAAAATCTTTGTTAGCTCAAGGCATTGCTAAAGAAGATTTGCCAGATCAAGCGGAGCTTGAGCAACAAGCAGGAGAATGCTGGTTGAAGAAAAAAGCTGAAAAAAATGGCTTTAAGTTAGTTTCTGTAATCGCCGATGGCTATCAACAGCATCATTTTAAAAAACGCGGCATCAAAATAAGTACCTTGGATTTTCAAGGCGTTTTAGAGGTCACTGAACCGGAGTTATTTATTCGGGATGCCCTTTATAAAGGCATAGGCCCTGCCAAAGCCTTCGGTTGCGGCCTGCTTTCTTTAGCAAGGATTTAAATGGTCAGCTGGGAACGCCAAGCCCTAGCTTGGCGAGCAGTCACAGTTATCGGCATTGCCGAGCTGGGGCTCGGCGTTCCCAGCCGCCTTATTTACGCTCGTTTTCAAGCGAACGCAATGAGCTTTTTTTCATGCTAGGAATGCCGACTTTCTTTAGCAAGGATTTGAATTAAACCGAATTTGGTTTATATTTAGGTCTTTGCAAAATCGCGAGAACACTATGAATTTATCAAAAAACATTAAACCGATTAGCTACCTCAAGGCTAATGCCGCGCAGGTTGCTTTGGAATTAAAAGATTCCGGTGAGGCGATGATTATTACTCAAAACGGTGAAGCCACTATGGTGGTTCAGTCCGTTGCCGAGTATGAGCGCATGCAGGAAAGTTTGGCATTGCTGAAAATGCTGGCGCAAAGCCAGCAAGCGGTCGGTTTAGGAAAAACCGTCTCCAGTACGGATGCGTTTAGCCAATTGCGGGCGCGGCGCGGGTTGGCATGACGCTGGAGGTTGTTCTATCGGAACCGGCGCTGACTGATTTGCTGGATATTAATGATTATTACCTATGCGAAGTCAGCGATCGCGTTGCGGGTAAGATCATTGATGGTTTGGAGGCAGCAGTAAATAATTTAGCTGAGTTTCCTGATAGAGGTAGTATCCCCAAGGAGCTGTTGTCTTTGGGGATTCGGCAGTATCGGCAGGTGATTGAAAAGCCTTATCGGCTTATTTATGAAACATTTGCCGATAAAATCGTAGTTCATGCAATACTCGATGGACGGCGCGATATGCAAACCCTGCTTATGCAGCGTATTTTACGTGGGTGAGGTTCCGTCTGTTCATTCCGCTTGTTTCCAAGCTGGTGCTCTCATCGTTATACGCAAATATTTAAAAGTACGTCATTCCGGCAGGGATTGCCGGAATCTAGAAGCCACGGATGGCAATACAAAAAAGGCAATAAGGCATAGCTGTTTTAAATGCCAACCAAAAGTTTCACATCCTGGTGCTCTCGGCAACTGCTCCTGCGTTGCTCTACCTCCTGCATCCGTGCAGTCGTGGATCCCGGCAATCCCTGCCGGGACGACGCTGTCTCGCAGACACTTGTGCAGAACGATGACAGCTGGAGCTTGGGAACGAGCAAATATCTTATTGACGGAATAACTATGCTTCCACCCCTAAAACCCATCACCATGAAAGAGCGCGTCTCCATGGCTTTTATCGAAAAAGGCCAGGTTGACGTTAAAGACGGCGCTTTCGTCGTCATCGATGAAACCGGCATCAGAACTCATATCCCGGTCGGGAGTATCGCCTGCATCATGCTCGAACCGGGGACGCGGGTTTCCCATCAGGCCGTCAGCTTGGCCGCCAGAGCCGGAACCTTGCTGGTTTGGGTCGGCGAGGCCGGGGTGCGGCTTTATGCGTCCGGCCAGCCGGGCGGCGCGCGTTCGGATCGCTTGCTGTATCAGGCCAAATTGGCCTTGGACGATGTGGCGCGGTTAAAAGTGGTCCGTAAAATGTACGAAATCCGCTTTGGCGAAAAGCCGCCGGAACGGCGTAGCGTTGAACAACTGCGCGGCATAGAAGGCGCTCGCGTTAAAAAAGTCTACCAGTTATTAGCCAAACAGGCCGGTGTGGAATGGAAAGGCCGCAGATACGACCAGACCGACTGGGATAACGGCGATATGCCGAACCGCTGCATCAGTTCGGCAACGGCCTGTTTATACGGCATCAGCGAAGCGGCGGTGCTGGCGGCAGGCTATGCGCCCGCCATCGGCTTTATTCATACCGGCAAACCCTTGTCGTTCGTCTACGACATCGCCGACTTGTTCAAATTTGACGACATTATTCCCCATGCTTTTAAAATCGCCGCCAAAAATTATCACAACCCGGAACGGGAAGTGCGCTTGATGTGTCGCGATATTTTCCGGCAAAGCAAAATTCTCAGAAAAATCATTCCCACCATAGAAGAAGTGCTGGCCGCCGGTGAACTTGAACTGCCCCAACCTGCTGAAGAGAATATCGCTCCGGCCATTCCTAACCCTGAGAGTATCGGCGATGTTGGTCATCGTAGTTGAAAACGTCCCGCACCGATTAAGAGGGCGATTAGCGGTTTGGCTGATCGAGATTCGGGCGGGCGTTTATGTCGGCGATTTATCGGCTAAAGTCAGGGAGATGATCTGGGCGCAAATTGTAGACGGTATTGAAGAAGGCAATGCGATTATGACCTGGAGCACCAACACCGAATCAGGTTTTGATTTTGTTACTTTGGGGAAGAATCGTCGTCTGCCGGTCGAGTTTGACGGGCTCAAACTGGTTTCTTTTTATCCGCTTGAAGACCAAAAAGATAACGATGCTCTTTAACAATTTAATGGTAAAAAACGGCTGTTTTTTCGGTGGAAAAATCGGAGTGGTTATTTCGTTTGATTAACAATATGTTATGATCAGCGTGTTCCCCACCCCCGTGGGGATGAACCGAAATCGAGCGCGTTGAAAAACTTATCGTGCCAGTGTTCCCCACACCCGTGGGGATGAACCGCCGCCCCAGCAGCGACGGCCGCGTAGTTGATCGTGTTCCCCACACCCGTGGGGATGAACCGTATTGGAAATAGACACCGTTTTAGGTGTCCATGTGTTCCCCACACCCGTGGGGATGAACCGCACCGACAGCGACCTGGACGCAGAACTCGGCGGTGTTCCCCACACCCGTGGGGATGAACCGTTTTATATCAATGCCGCTGCTACCGTAGATGAGTGTTCCCCACACCCGTGGGGATGAACCGCGGCCCGTGCGGTACGCCTGGTACTGATTGGAGTGTTCCCCACACCCGTGGGGATGAACCGCCGCCGCGTTGGTTGAGAACATCACCCTGGTTGTGTTCCCCACACCCGTGGGGATGAACCGCGCGATTTGGATGTGATTAGGTCGATGATTGGGTGTTCCCCACACCCGTGGGGATGAACTGTCGTTCCAGGAAGAGTTCGAGCGCGATATGGCATGTTCCCCACACCCGTATAATGAATAAACTCCATTTCATCCGCATTGATCAGTCGAATCCATGTCCTACGCGCTCTATTTTTCATTGCCGAATAGTTGCGATAGTGCCGCGCGAAATCGGTTTTTTCATCGTCATACAGTCAATCTGGTCGCTACTTTGAGCAGTTTAAAGACGGCAAGGGAAATTTGGTTGTACCTTGTCCGCTTCATATCTTACAATCCCACCGGGTGTGCAGTAAGGTTACTGGGCGTGTAGGTTCCCCACACATTAATAATATTAAAAAATATTTTGGAGGATAGTATGTTTAAAATTCGTTCGCTGGTTACAGCGTTGGCGTTGGCAAGTTCGGTTTCGGTGGCTTCGGCTTGGGAGACTTTACCCACAGAAGCACCGGCACCGGCCGATAATGCTACAACGCCTGCTAAGGTTGAGTTGGGTCAAATGCTCTATCACGACCCGCGCCTGTCTTCTACAGGTACGGTTTCCTGCTCTTCCTGCCATAACACCATGCTGGGCGGTGAAGATAACAGGCCGAATTCTATGGGCGTTAACGGTCAAACAGGCGGACGCAGTGCGCCGACAGTTTGGAACTCCGCTTTTAATACTGTCCAGTTTTGGGATGGCAGAGCGGCAAGCCTGGAAGCGCAAGCCGCAGGTCCGGTGACTAATCCTATTGAAATGGGCATGAAAAGCTGGGATGACGTAGTGACTCGTTTGCAGTCGATTGCGGGTTATCAAAAAGCCTTCGAGGAAGCTTTCGGTAAGGATTCGATTTCCAAAGACAATGCCACCAAAGCAATTGCGGCTTATGAAAGAACCTTGATTACGCCTAACAGTCCTTATGACAAGTATGTTTCCGGCGATAAGTCGGCTTTATCGGCACAACAGGTTCGCGGCATGGAAAAAGTTGCGGAACTGGGTTGTACCACTTGTCATAGCGGACCGGCGTTTAACGGTCCGGGCATGTTCCAGAAGTTTCCTGTCATTCCCAACGGCTATTGGGAAGCACAACATCATTTCAGCAAGGATAAAGGTTTAGCGGAAGTCAGCAAAAATCCGGCCGATGAGCATTTATTTAAAGTGCCGACTTTACGCAACATCGCTTTGACTGCGCCTTATTTCCACAATGGCTCGGTTAAAACGCTGGATAGCGCGGTAACCTTGATGGCAAAACTGCAATTGGGCAAGGATTTAAGCAAAGAAGAAGTTGCGGATATTGTGGCCTTTTTGAATGGTTTGACCGGCGAATTCCCTAAACAGAAAATGCCTGTTTTACCTGCCACACCCGGTTCTACTTTTAATTAAAGTTGATTTGGCGGACGGCCGCAAATCAGTCGTCCCTATAATGTTTTATTCACCACGAAGACACGAAGAATATAACTTCGTGTCTTCGCGGTTGATAATCTTTTAAGTTTTTATAACCGATTTTTGTAGATTAATGAGAAGTTACTTACTCTGCGTTATAAATCGGTGTTGCTGAAATACGGGCATCAATCTGCTTTGAAATTTCCTGGTAAACAGGACTGTTTACGGATTCAAAGCGCTGTTTAAAGTCGACCTCATTCATGTGCTCGGGAAGGTCTCTGGGATCCGGCATAAAATCGCTGTAATCTTTTATTCCGGCCATGGCTTTTTGCATTTTTCGTGCATTTTCCGGCGATGAGGTTGCCATTTCACCAAAGCGTGTACCGGCTTTGTCGGCAGCCAAGTCAATAAAACTGAATCCGCTACCGCCGTGTGCATCGCTTAATTCTTTTTCTTCACCGGCAATCTGGGCCGCTTGCTTGTTTACCGATGCGGTAAGCGCTGCTGAACCTATGAAATGCTGGGCCAGATCGATGCGTTTGTATAAAAAAGCAGCGTATTGCTGTCCGGTTACGGGCGTAGATTCAGGCGTAGACAGGAGTTTTTTGGTCTCCTGTTTGTTGACATAGTCGTTGATCGCGGAAATAACCACCCTGTTCTCATCGATGGCAGTTTCCAGCGTAGAGCGCTGGTAAGCCAGTTCAAACAGTGGACGCAACAAGTCCGCCAGCGATAAACGCCATTCAGGATTATGTTTGGCAACGATGTCGGCCAGTTTTTGCTGGTAAATATTCAACGTAGAATTGTCGCCGGTGTGAGTCAGGAAGTTTCGCGCCTGAATCAAGGTATCCTTGTTCGGATAATAGGTAATGGTGAGTTTTTCCGCGTCAATTTTAACCGCCTTGAGAGGCCGGGTTGCCAGAATGAAATATTCATTCAATGATGAATGTTGAATAATGGCGTCGATAACAAAGGCGGCCAATTTTGCCGGTAACAACAGCTTTCCGGCTTTGAATTTGGTTATTACGGGAAGATCATTGCCGGTAACGTTGCCTAATCTAAAGCTGATGTTTAAATACTTGCCCAGGCTGTTTTCGGGCAACGTCATGGTGACTTTAAATCTCAGCTCATCGTTTTTAAAATCCAAATCAGCGGCGCTTTTTCTATAGCGGTTTAACAAATAATTGCCGGCAAGATTGAGATCGGCTTCGGTTAATTCAATGATGCCGATCTCATCAGGTTTGGTTTTAGAACCTTCATGAAGGATTTTTTTTGCCCTGACCAAGTCGTCACGGGTAGGCGACCATCCCACAGCAAGTTCGGGTTTGTCGCCAACGCCGAAAAAAACCAGCATCGCGCATAAAATTATTAGAGCACTAAAACAATATAACAAAATGCGTAATAAGATTTTCATGAGCCGGCTATTAAGAAAATTCCAATTTGAATCCTGCTGATTTTAAATAATCGGCTTCCTGAATTAAATCGGCATGGGTCAGCGGCGCCTGAGCCAACCAATCGTCTGGAAACTGCAGGCGGATTTTGGATTTTGTTAGCGATATTTTGAAATCGGGTTTGTCATGTTCTTGGCGATTGCGGTGCAACAATACCGACAGCCGCAAAATAAGGGTTAGAGTGGGCGCGTCAATATTCCAGGGAGAGGGTAATGCATTGAAAAGGGAGCGGGGAAATTTACGTCGATGAGACTTTACAACGGTTGATAATAAAATCTGATCCTGCCTGGAAAAACCGGCAAAGTCGCCATTCTCGATGATATAAGCGCTGTGTTTATGATACTGACTGTGGGCGATGTCCTGACCGATCTCATGCAGGTCTGCCGCCCAGTTTAAAAACTGCACAACGTCTTCGTGGTTAGGCCCGCAAAAATCTTCGCCCAATTGCTCCAGGATATAGCCGATCGTCTGTTTAACGCGAGCGGCGTGTTCTTTATCGATATGGTAACGATCTGCCAAGGCCTGCACGGTTGCCGAGCGAATATCATGATCATAGAGTCGCCCCAGCAAGTCCTGAATAAGCCCTTCCCTCAGCGCGCCATCGGAAACGGTCATTTGCTCGATGCCCAAGCTTTTGAAAGTGGCGTAGACGATGGCGACACCGCCTGGAAATACCGGAAGGCGTTCAGGATCGAGTTCGGGCAAATTAAGCTCGTTGACATGGTTGCACTGAGTGAGATGGGCAACCAGATGTTCCAGGCCTTCCATTGTTATGCCGTTATTGCTCCAGTTTTTGGCTTCAAGGACTTTATCGATGGCCTTTAAACTGCCCGATGCGCCGATGGCTTCGTCCCAGTTCTTGCGCTGAAATTGTTTTTGGATCGGCTCAAGCTGCTGCGCGGCAAACAAGGTTGCCTGAGTAAAGGCATCTTTGGATAGCTTGCCGTCTTTAAAAAAGGCGTTACTTACCAACACGCAACCCATGGGCGTGCTTTCTTTTACTCTGGGGGTGTCGCCGGAGCCTATGATGTATTCGGTGCTGCCGCCGCCTATGTCCATAACCAGACGCAAGTTAGCGTTGCTGCCCAGACTGTGCGCGACTCCCTGATAAATCAAGCGGGCTTCTTCTATACCGGAAATAATGTGGATAGGATGATTTAAGGCTTTTTCGGCCTTGTCCAAAAACTGCTGGGAGTTTTTAGCTTGGCGCAAGGTGCTGGTGCCGACCACGCGGACGCTTTCCGGCGGAAAGTTACGGATTCTTTGACCAAACCGTTCCAGGCACTCTAAAGCCCTTTCCTGGGTACTGCTATCGAGGTAATTCTTTTTGTCCAGACCGGACGCAAGCCTTACCATTTCTTTAAGACGATCGAGAGTTTGTAAATTACCGTTAGCTAAACTGCACACAATCATGTGAAAGCTGTTAGACCCCAAGTCTACAGCGGCAACGGTTTCGGGAGGTTTCTTCAGCACGAGTTATCCAGTTTTGTCTATGAAGCGCGTTAATATCTGATAAAATCACACGGTTTTAGTCATCCAACTGTCTGGATGTAGCGCGTAATTCAGCTTACGTAATTTAACTTATTTAAAGGCTTCCGTTAAGTGTTAGTTTCAGCATGAATGCATTATCTCTGCGTAATCTCAGAAAAACCTATAATAATGGCTTTGAAGCCTTAAAAGGCATTGATCTCGATGTTGAGGCCGGTGATTTTTTTGCTTTGCTGGGGCCGAATGGCGCCGGCAAGTCAACGGCTATAGGCATTATCAGTTCGCTGGTCAATGAATCCAGCGGCTCAGTCAGTATCTTCGGACATGACTTAAGACGTGAGCGGGCAAAAGCCAAAAGCTGTATCGGCCTGGTTCCTCAGGAAGTCAATTTTAATCAGTTCGACACCGTCAAGAGTATTTTGCTCAATCAGGCCGGTTATTACGGTACGCCGCGCAAACTTGCGCTGCAACGCACCGAATACTGCCTTAAGCAAATGGATTTATGGGACAAGCGCGATACCGTTTCCAGGCGTTTGTCGGGCGGCATGAAACGCCGGGTCATGATCGCCCGCGCCCTGGTACATGCGCCCAAGCTATTGATTCTTGACGAACCGACCGCAGGCGTCGATATAGAAATACGCCGTTCCATGTGGCAAATGATGCAGGAAGTTAATCAGCAAGGCACGACTATCATTTTAACCACGCACTACCTGGAAGAAGCGGAAAGTCTGTGCCGAAACATCGCCATCATTAATCACGGGCGGATTGTCGAAAATTCCGATATGGCAAGTTTGCTGGCGAGGCTGCATGTCGAACATTTCGTGCTGGACCTGGCTCGCCCCATTGCTGCGGCGCCTGTGATTGAAGGCTGTCAAATTGAGCGCGTGACTGACAAGACGCTTAATGTTGCCGTCCCTAAAGAGCACAGCCTTAACACGCTATTCAGCCAGTTAAGCGCACAGAATATCGAAGTCACCAGCTTGAAAAACAAGACTAACCGGCTGGAACAGTTATTTATGGATTTGATTGACTCGAACCCCACCAGCTCAAAAGCGACAGGTGATAAATAATGAATTACTCTATTGCCTTTAGAACCATCGTTACCAAGGAAATACTCCGGTTTATCAGGATCTGGCCGCAAACCCTGCTGCCTCCGGCTATCACCACAGCGCTGTATTTCCTGATTTTCGGCAAGTTGATTGGCGACCGCATAGGCACTATCAGCGGCGCCAGTTACATGGACTATATCGTCCCCGGCATTATTTTAATGTCGGTTATCAGTCACTCCTACGCCAATGTCGTATCTTCGTTTTACTCAACCAAATTCCAGCGCAATATTGAAGAATTGCTGGTTGCCCCGATACCCAACTGGGTAATTCTGGGCGGCTATGTCAGCGGCGGTATTATCCGAGGATTACTGGTGGGCGTTGTTGTGGCTTTAATCTCTTTACTGTTTACCGATATTACGGTTAATAATATCGCCATTACCCTGTCAATCGCCGCGCTGACAGCCACTGTATTTTCCTTGGCAGGCTTTATCAATGCGATACTCGCGGAGAGTTTTGACGATATTTCGATTATCCCCAACTTTGTGCTGACTCCGTTAAGCTATCTGGGCGGTGTTTTCTATTCGGTAAACATGTTGCCCGATTTTTGGCAGATCATCTCGAAGGGAAATCCCATTTTGTATATGATCAATGCCTTTCGCTATGGCTTGATAGGCGTGACGGATGTTGATATTCAGATGACCTTTATCATTACCGGCGGATTTATTATTACCCTGACCTTATTTAGCCTTTACCTTTTACATAAAGGCATTGGGATTAAGAACTAATAAAGCAACCACCCTTAACCAGACGCTTTAGGAGTTTCCAGTGCCGTCAACAGGCTTTAATCCAGAGAACCTTAAAGGGTATGTTCCCGATGAAGTTATTGCCCAGATATCTTCTGTAGCCGCTATAACCAATGCGTTAAGATTAGCCCACTTCCTGGCGCAGTGCGCTCACGAGAGTGGCGGCTTTAAGGTGGTTTATGAAAATTTGAATTATTCGGCCGATGGCTTGAAAGCAACATTTCCCAAATACTTTCCTGAGCCGTTAAACGAATCTTATGCGAGAAATCCAGCCAAAATTGGCGCTAGAGTCTATGCCGACAGAATGGGCAATGGCGATGAAGCGAGCGGCGACGGTTACACATTCAGGGGGCGGGGTTATATTCAATTAACGGGTAAGTCGAATTACGCTAATTTTGGTAAAGCTGTCAATGAAGATACCCTTGCCAGTCCTGACTTAGTGGCCACCCGCTATCCGCTGGCTTCTGCCGGTTTTTTCTTTGATTCCAATAATATATGGACTGTCTGCGACGGTGGCTCAACGGATGCCGTGATAACAGCCGTCACCAAGAAAGTTAATGGCGGAACGAATGGCTTGGCTGAGCGTACCCAGCTTTTTAAAGAGTACTATGCGTTATTAAGTTAGCGCATTGCAGCCGCAGCCTTCAAGGCTGGCAATATAATAAAAACACGTTTCCAGCTGCTAGTCTTGCATGCCCGGCCCAATTTTTTTTCCGGAGGGAAAATGATTAAATATGTCACGCTGATCTTATTTCTTGTTACATCAGAATTTGCATCCGCCGAACCTGCGCATCATTGTTCGACAGAGGCCGCCATTCAAGCCAAAAAGCTACTGGATTTTCACTTTGGATTAGATGACAGAACCGAAATTGATGAGCATGTTACCGCGCTTAAACCGATAAAAAATCCTGCCGGAAAAGGCAAGTTCGACGTTCTGGAAGTCTATGGCCACATCTACAAAGGGACTTATCGGATGCGCTTTATTTATGCTCAAATGGAGAATCAGTGTCTACTCGTCGGACAGGAAATCCTGGAGATTACTAATTTGTAAGCTGTTTTCAATATCCATGCTTATTCGCTTGCAACTCAGTCAATGGCTCCGGCAAGCGGATAACTTCGGATTCGACCCGGCCATCTGCATACAGCTCTATTAAACGATAACCCGGAGCCATATCGCTGACACTGAATTCAGGGGTTTCGGGTGCAAATTGAAAGCAGGTAGAAGGTGCGCCCAATACCCGAAAGGTCGCTATTTTTATATCCATGACTTGGTGGATATGACCGGTGGTTATGACTTTTACTTGAGGGTATTGGTCTACTACCGCCAATAATTCCTGACTGTTTTCTATGATCATGGTGTCCATCCACGGGCTTTTAGTTTCCAGAAAATGATGATGGATTGCGATAAGCGCGTGACGATCCGGGTTCTCGGTTAAACAGTTTTCAAGAAAGTCCAATTCCTCTTTTGACACACGGCCGCCGGGTTCTCCAAGTATTTGGCTGTTCAGGCTAATCAGCTGCCAATTACCCAGCTTAACCTGTTTGCGGCAGTTAATCCTGTCGGTATTAAATACCTGCTGCATGAGTTCATAATCGTCATGATTGCCGGGCAGGCAGATGCATGGCGTTTCATGAGCTTCAAGACTGGTTAAGATGCGCCGGTAGCTGGCAGGACAAGGATTCTGAGCCAAGTCTCCGGTCAGCATAATCAAATCGAAATGATGTTTTTCAGCAAAGGCCTGTTCAAGGCAGGCATTGAAATAATGCTCGGTATTAATCCCCATCATTTTATCTTCCGGAGCCGCCAGAATATGCAAATCGGATAATTGCAGGATTGATATACAGGCGGTGTTATTCGTCATGGGAAGTTGTTATGAAATGTCTTTACAGAGAATTTTGGAGTTTCTTTGCGGGTTATACAGCGCCTTGAGCTGATCGGGAAGATCGGTAATATCCGACGATAAAAATCCCCGTTCAATAAACCAGTGCATGGTTTGCGTAGACAACACGAATAATTTTTTAAGCCTGAGCTCCCCTGCCCTGCGATAAACATATTCAAGCATGCGATTGCCCCGACGCGAGCCCTGATAATCGGGATGTACGGCAAGGCAGGCAATCGCGCCGAACCGGTTTTGCACATCGGGGTGCAATGCGGTGCAGCCGATAATCAGGCCGTCGCGTTCGATAACAATATAATCGGCGATTTCCATTTCGATTTTTTCTCGGGAGCGTTTGGCCAACTTACCTTGTTGCTCCAGCGGCTTGATCAATTCCAGAATACCGCCGATGTCGTTCAGTGTCGCCGGACGCAATTCTTCAAACGCCGTTGAGCTGATCAGCGTGCCGATGCCGTCACGGCTGAATAATTCCAGCAACAGCGCACCGTCGATGGTTCTGTCAATCAAATGCACACGGTCGATGCCGGATTGGCAGCTCTGCATCGCCGCTTTGAGCGGTAAGCTGATGCTGGTGGATATGCCCGGATGTTGCTGCAAGAATGTGTCGGCTTCGGCAGTGGTCATTTGTTGGATCTGTTCGCCGTTGTCGGGATTGCAGCAGCTTTGTTCGGTCAATAGAACCAGTTTTTCGGCTTTTAACGCAATCGAAACCGCCGTGGCGACTTGTTCGGCTGACAGATTGAAGACTTCGCCGCTCGGCGAATAACCGACCGGCGAGATTAGCACCACATTGTCCTGATCAAGCTGCTGATGAATGGCCGCGCTGTCGATACGACGAACTTCGCCGGTATGGCAGTAATCAATGCCGTCAATCACGCCTATCGGTTTGGCGACAACAAAATTGCCAGAGGCCACCTTGATTTTGGCTCCGGCCATCGGTGAGTTAGCCAGTCCCATCGATAACAGGGCTTCAATTTCCACGCGGACCAATCCGGCAGCTTCTTTAACGCATTGCAAAGCTACATCGTCGGTAATACGCAAGTTGTTATGAAAGCGGGCGGGAACGTCCAGTTTGGCAAGTCGCTGGTCGATCTGCGGACGTATGCCGTGAACTAAAACCAGCCGTATCCCTAAGCTGTTCAGCAAGGCGAAATCATGAACGTGATGATCGAAATCATCAGCCAGCACCGCTTCGCCACCGAATGAAATAACAAAGGTTTTGTTGCGGTGGGCGTGGATGTAAGGGGATGAATCCCTAAACCAGCTGACAAATGATTTTTGTGGTTCCATGATTATTTGATTAGCGTGTAGATGCACTGAACAACATGAACCAAATGCGCTTCGTGCCTCAGCATATCCTATGAGCTATTTTTTGTAATGGTATTTACAACTGATAATAATCAACCTATCGTTTTCAATTTTATAAATCAAACGATGCTCATCATCAATACGTCGTGACCAGTAGCCCTGTAATTCATATTTTAAGGCTTCTGGCTTGCCTAATCCTTGAAAAGGATTGCGGCTAATGTCTTTAATCAGGCTAATAATGCGTTTGTAACATTTTTTATCAACCATTGCCCATTGATTAAAGTCATCAAAAGCACTGGGCTCAAAGCTGATATTCATAACTTCTCTATATCAACATCAATGAGCTGATTGCTTTCAGCTTGTGCAATTGCTGCCAAAAGTCGTGCTTTATTCGCAGGATTACCCAGTAAATAAGCCGTTTCATCCTGTTCAACTTGTGAAATTTCAGAAATGGAAATTTCAATAGTTTGATGTGGAAATTGCGCTTTTACGGCAGCGATAAAATTTTCATTTAGCTCATCGCTATTGATTTTATAGAGTGTATACATTTTGATAATCCATTTTTTGAAGGTTTTGAATCATTAAGTATAAACAAGCTCATTGCTAAAATTGAGTATAGAGTTATCCCCACATTCCAAAGAAGGTGCGCGCAACGCGTCCTACTGGGCTACAGTGCGGAATGCGTAGAGCGGTAGCGAAACCCATCACCATAACCGGTGGGCTTCACTGCGTTCTACTCATCCTACATCAATCCAAATTATCCGTAACCGCACCCAGTGAAGCAGAACTCACCAGCTTGGCATATTTCGCCAACACGCCACGCGTATAACGCGGCGCAGGTTGTTTCCACTTTTCGAGGCGACGAGCGATTTCATGTTCGTTGACATGCAGTTTCAGCTCGTTGTTTTCCGCATCGATGGTGATGGTATCGCCATTCTCGACAATCGCCAACACACCGCCGACATAGGCTTCTGGCGTGATGTGCCCGACGACGAAACCGTGGGTGCCGCCGGAAAACCGGCCGTCGGTAATTAGCGCCACTTCCTTGCCCAATCCTTTGCCCATGACCGCCGAAGTCGGGGACAGCATTTCCCGCATGCCGGGGCCGCCTTTGGGGCCTTCGTAGCGGATGACGATGACATCGCCTTTGACAATATCGCCGTTCAAAATACTTTGCAACGCTTGTTCTTCGGCTTCGAATACTTTGGCTGTGCCGGTAAAAACCAGCCCTTCCTTGCCGGTGATTTTGGCAACCGAACCGCCGGAGGCCAGATTGCCGTACAAGATAACCAAATGGCTGTCTTTTTTGATCGGATTATCCAGAGAATGAATCACTTCCTGATTTTCAGGATACGGCTTTACATCAGCCAGATTTTCCGCCAGCGTAAGGCCGGTCACGGTCAAGCAATCGCCGTGCAGCAAGCCCTTGTCCAACAGCGTTTTCATCAGCGGCTGGATGCCGCCGATTTCGATCAATTCGGTCATCAGGTAACGGCCGCTGGGTTTCAAGTCGGCCAGCATAGGTACATGTTTGCCGATACGGGTGAAGTCGTCCAGGGTAATATCGACGCCGGTTGCATTAGCCATAGCCAAGATATGTAATACCGCATTGGTCGAGCCGCCGAGTGCAATGACCACGGTAATGGCATTCTCGAATGCGGCTTTGGTCATGATGTCGCGAGGCTTGATGTCTTTTTTCAACAGTTCCAAAACGGCAGCGCCGGCGCGTTCACAATCCAGGCGTTTGTCGTTTGAAATAGCGGCTTGAGCGGAGCTGTTAGGCAAGCTCATGCCCAGCGCTTCAATGGCTGAGGCCATGGTATTGGCTGTATACATGCCGCCGCAAGAACCTGCGCCCGGAATGGCTTTGGCTTCGATTTCGGCCAACTCGGCATCGTCGATCTGGTTGTTGGCTCTGGCGCCGACCGCTTCAAATACGGAGACCACATCCAGTTTTTTGTCTTTGTGGCAGCCGGGCATAATCGTTCCGCCGTAAACAAACACCGCCGGGCGGTTTAAACGTGCCAAAGCCATCATGCAGCCGGGCATGTTCTTGTCGCAGCCGCCGATCGCGACAACACCGTCAAATCCCTGGCAACCGACCACGGTTTCAATCGAGTCGGCAATCACTTCGCGAGAGACCAGCGAATATTTCATGCCCTCGGTGCCCATCGAAATGCCGTCGGAAATAGTGATGGTGTTAAAGATGACGGCTTTACCGTCGGCATTGTTAACGCCAACCGCTGCCGCATCGGCCAGCTTGTTGATATGCATATTGCACGGCGTGACCATGCTCCAGGTTGATGCAATACCTATTTGCGGTTTTTTGAAGTCTTCATTGTTAAAACCAACAGCATGCAACATGGCGCGGCTCGGTGCGCGCTCCATGCCATCAACAACCAAAGAAGAGAAGGTGCGGGTGTTTTTGTCACTCATAATAAAAATTAAAGTCTGAGGGCGAAAAAAGCGAAAAGGCGAAGGAGCCGGGCTTTTTTGCCTTTCGCCCTTCGCCTTAATTAATACGAATCCCAGCTGCTTCTGCTACGACGCCAGCTGAGCTTAGGCAAAATAAATCCTAAAATAACCCCGATAAGCGCGAGTATGCCGCCGTATAAAAACCAGTCCTGATTGGCGGTGTCTTGCAAGGCCTGATTTTCAAGCTTGAATTGTTGCAGTTCCCGTTCAACATTAACCACGCGTTCTTGAAGTTCATCGCGCTGGTTCTTTAATTCCACGGTGCTGGCGGCGGTTTTTTTCAGTTCGCTGAGTTCTCTGCCTAGCTGATCCCGTTCTGTCGCCAAGGACTGTTCAAGAGACGTTCCCGGCGTGATGGATTCTTTTATTGTGGCTAGCTCGGCTTTAAGCGTGGCATTTTCAGACTGTATCGCTGCCAGATTTTTGTTGGCAACGTCCAGTTGGGAACGACTGGGCGGTTCCTTCATGGTATTACGGATAGGCATGTAGCCTTCAGTGCCGTCATTCAGGCGAACATGGGCAAATCCGGTGCTTTTGTTTTCATCTATTATCGTCAGCGGGGTGCCGGTCGGGAGCAGCTTTACAACTTTACTGGTGTTATTTTCTTCGCTCCTGAGTGATAAATTCAGATTGTCGGTAACATAGACGGTTTCAGCCTGGGCTGAACCCAAAGTTACCAGTAGGATAAAAAACGAGTTTAGTATTTTTTTCACTTGAATCTCTATGGTTGTTCACCTGACGACTGCCAGGGATGGCGGAAGTGTCGCAATCGGTAAGGAACCTATGCGACCGACTGCCGGGAATGGTGGATATGTCGCAATCGATAGGGGGCCGACGCGATTAAGGTTAATTCTAACGTGATTTTTTGCACAGGAGAAATTCCAGCAGTGCCTTTTGTGCATGCAGGCGATTTTCAGCTTCATCAAAGATAACGCTTTGAGAGCCGTCAATCACGTCGGCGCTGACTTCCTCCCCCCGATGGGCGGGCAAACAGTGCATAAACAGCGCATCGTTATGTGCAACTTTCATAACTTCGGCGTTGACCTGATAATTCTTAAAGGCCATTTCGCGTTGTTTTTGTTCTTCTTCCTGTCCCATGCTGGCCCAAACATCGGTGACGACCAGGTCTGAATTTTGGGTGGCGGCCAGCGGCGTGTCAAAGAACCGGACGCGTTCTCCGGCTGCCTCGACGATGTCTGCTAAGGGCTGGTAATCTTTTGGGCAGGCGATGTTCAACGTGAAGTCCAGCACCGTTGCCGCATGGATATAGGAGTGGCACATATTATTGCCGTCGCCGATCCAGGTCACCGTTTTGCCTTTGATGTCGCCGCGATGCTCAAAATAAGTCTGCATGTCGGCCAGTAATTGGCAGGGATGCTGTAAGTCGGTCAAGCCGTTGATCACCGGGACGCTGGAGTATTGGGCGAAGGTGGTCACCGTTTCGTGCTTATCGGTCCTGAGCATAATGCAATCGACCATGCTGGAGATGACTCTGGCGCTGTCTTGCAGCGGCTCGCCCCGACCCAGCTGGGTGTCTCTGGGCGATAAAAACAATGCGCTGCCGCCAAAATGGCTCATGCCGGATTCAAATGAAATGCGGGTGCGCGTCGATGATTTTTCAAAAATCATCGCCAACACCTGACCTTTTAACGGTTGGTAATCAGGGTCGCGGTTGTTTTTTAGAACGATGCCTCGGTTGATCAAGCTACGAAATTCGTCGCCGGATAAGTCAAGCAGGCTGATGAAATGTCTAGGATTCATAGGAAGTGTCTGTATGCTTATGAATAAGTGTCGATAAGGTTTCTACGAGTTGAGCGATTTGTTGCTGATTAATAATCAATGGCGGCAGCAACCGAATGGTTTTTTCACTGGTGACATTAATCAACAGGTTATTTTGCAACGCTGCCTGTACTAACTCAGTGCATGGACTGTCGAGTTCGATACCGATCATCATACCTTTGTGGCGAATATCGACAACATGCGCATTGCCCTGTAACCGGTCTTTAAATGCCGAGCAGATAGCGTCGCCTTTTTGCGCGGCCTGCTCGATCAGGTTTTCAGCATCCAATGTCGCCAATACCGCTAAGGCCGCGCTACAGGCTAACGGGTTGCCGCCAAAGGTGGAACCGTGATTGCCTGCGGTGAATATCTTGGCCGCTTTGCCTCGTGCCAGACAAGCGCCTATCGGTACGCCGTTGCCCAGCGCTTTGGCTAGCGTGCAGACATCGGGCAATATCCCGTTATGTTGGAAGGCGAGAAACTTGCCGGTACGGCCTACCCCGGTCTGAATTTCATCAAGCATCATCAGCAGGTTATGCTGGTCGCACAGACTGCGGATTTGGTTAAGATAATCGGCGGCGGGAATGTTGACGCCGCCCTCCCCCTGTATCGGTTCAACCAAGACGGCGACGACATTCTTATGCAGCGCAACCGCTTGCTCGATGGCGTTGACATCGTTATACGGTACGCGAATAAAACCTTCAACCAACGGCGCAAAGCCTTGTTGGATTTTAGCGTTGCCGGTAGCGCTCAGCGTTGCCAGCGTGCGGCCGTGGAAACTTTTTTCCATGACGATAATCGCCGGGTTTTCTATGCCCTGCTCGTGACCGTATTTACGCGCCAATTTGATCGCCGCTTCATTAGCTTCCGCACCGGAATTGCAAAAAAAGACATTATCCATGCCGCTTTTTTCGGTCAGCTTGTCGGCCAACTGTTCCTGAACGGCGATACCGTACAGGTTCGACGTGTGCAGCAGTTTTTCACTTTGTTTGCAGATAGCTTGATGCACGGCAGGATGGGCATGACCCAAGCTGCACACCGCTATGCCGGATACCGCATCCAGGTAGCGATTATTGTTTTGATCAAACAACCATGCGCCCTCTCCCCGTTCGAAGGTTATGGGCAAGCGTCCGTAAGTTGGCATAATGTGGCTAGTCATCGCTTCCGTCTGTAATTAAAGGAAAAATAGGCCGCAACCTGCCGCCCATTACAAAAATGCTCGATTATAGGTTTCAATTTAGTCTCAGGCAAGTTCTACTCAATACAATGGAACGCGGATGACGCAGATAACTATGATAAACACGGATAACTCCAGAAAAATCATATTCAATCATAATAATCAGCGTCATCAGCGTTCTATTTTTAAATATTCAAGCACCCAGCCAATTTTGCGGCTTTAAATATTCATCATAAAGCACGGCTTCGGCACTGCCCGGCTCAGGTTGCCAGTTGTATTTCCAGTGGGCTACCGGCGGCATGGACATTAAAATCGATTCGGTACGCCCTCCGGATTGCAGACCGAACAAGGTACCGCGATCGTAAACCAGGTTAAATTCGACATAACGCCCACGGCGGTACAGCTGAAAATCGCGTTCCTTGTCGCTATAAGGCGTGTCCTTGCGTTTTTGTATGATAGGCAGATAAGCGTCGATATAATGATTGCCCACGCTTTGCATAAAAGCGAAAGACTTCTCAAAACCCCATTCGTTCAAATCATCGAAAAACAGCCCGCCTACGCCACGGGTTTCATTCCGGTGTTTGAGGAAAAAATACTCGTCGCACCATTTTTTGTAGGTCGGGTAAATGTCATCGCCGAAAGGCTGACAAGCAGCGCGGGCGGTTTGATGCCAGTGCAGCACATCTTCTTTAAACGGGTAAAACGGCGTCAAATCGAAACCGCCGCCGAACCACCAGATAGTCGGTTCACCCGGTTTTTCCGCGATTAAAAACCGCACATTGGCGTGCGATGTCGGCACGTAAGGATTGTTAGGATGAATGACCAGCGACACGCCCATCGCCTGAAATTGCCGGTCTGCAAGTTCCGGGCGTTTAGCCGTTGCCGAAGGGGGCAGTTTAAAACCGGATACATGCGAAAAGTTAACGCCGCCCTGTTCGATAACCCGACCATCAGCCAAAACGCGGGTTCGGCCGCCGCCACCTTCAGCCCTGTCCCAAAGGTCTTCAATAAACCGGGCTTCAGGTTCTACAGATTCCAGCGCCGTACAGATTTGGTCTTGCAGATTAAGCAGGTAGTTTTTTACTTGAGTGATGTTATCAATATTCATGCGTAGGTCGATGTTGTGTTTTAAATGCCGGTCATTAAAAAATCCAGAGCCACAATAGTCTCGTCTCCTGATTCGGTAAGCCGGTCAAAGCGTTATAATGATGCGCATATTCTGTGTGCATTTAAAGAATTTAACAAATAGAAAAAACAGGCCGTAGCGTATAATTTTTCTTTAAGCTGTTTTAACAAAGCTACAAAATATAGATATAAAACAGTTAACCATCATAAAATCGAGAGGCCGATAGATGTTAAAAATACCAACCATCAAATCAACAGGATTTATTCTGGCAACGCTTACAGCGCTATTCTTGAGCGGCATACAGGCTGTCTCGGCCCAAGAGAAAACCGGCCTGAATAGAACCGTTTTATTAGAAAAAAAACTGGAGCTTTCCAGTCCGAACATCAATACCAAAATGATACGGGTCGCGTTTCCACCCGCATTTAAAACACCTTGGCATACCCATGAAGGACCGGGGCCTCGCTATGTAGTTAAAGGCACATTAAAAGTCATCGAAGGCGGCAAAGCCAACACCTACGCTGCCGGTGAAGTTTTTTGGGAAACCGGCGAGCTGATGGCAGTAGAAAACGTCGGCGACGATACCGCCGAACTCGTTATTTTTGAACTAGCGCCGATCAAGTAAGTCATCTATTGATGAGCGGCACTATCGAAAAGCGGTGCCAGCATCTTTCTTTACAGCACCCGATTTAAATTAATGCGCATATATCTAGCCTACATCAGTATTGTTTTGCTTTGGGCGACGACACCGCTGGCTATCAAATGGAGTGGCGAAGGTCCGGGGTTTCTGTTCGGGGTAACCGGACGAATGGCGATTGGTACGCTATGCATTTTATTGATGCTTGGCCTGTCCGGACAACGCCTGGCCTGGCATCGTAAAGCGCTACTGACTTACCTTGCCGTGGCCGTACAAATTTACGGGTCGATGCTGGTGGTTTATTGGGCGGCGCAATTTATTCCTTCCGGCTGGATTTCGGTGATATTTGGCCTTTTACCGTTGATGACGGCTTTATTGGCGGCGGTCTGGTTAGGGGAACGGAGCCTGACCCTGGGCAGACTGCTAGCCTATGTGCTGGGCATTAGCGGCTTGTGGGTCATGTTCGGCTCGGCCTTGCAATTGGGTCATGACGCAGTGCTGGGTATCATCGGCGTACTGGTGTCTACATTTTTACAGGCTGTCAGTTCGGTTTGGGTCAAACGCATTGACGGAAAAATACCGGCGTTATCCCAGGTAACGGGCGGCCTGTTGTTGTCTCTGCCCGCTTACCTGATTACCTGGGCAAAGTTTGACGGTCATTGGCCGACTGAAATTCCACCCATCAGTCTGGTATCTATTGTCTACCTGGGGATGATAGCCACGACGATCGGCTTTGTGCTTTATTACTATTTACTGATCCACCAGAGCGCTACCAAGGTAGCGCTGATTACTTTAATTTCACCGGTCATGGCTTTGCTGTTGGGTCATGCCGTTAATCATGAACCGCTGACCATGAAAGTGGCAACAGGCACGCTACTCATACTCGGCGCATTGCTGATGCATGAGTTTTTTGACCGGTTATTGGGTTCAAAGCAAGCTAAACTCCCCGATAATATGCCGAATTAGGTGCATATTTGCAGGCTTGGCTACTCACATTGCAATAAGACGGCTCGCATCGGCTTTGACTCTGAAAGTACGCTAAATTCTGTCCAATAAGATAATCAGCACCAGCCCAAGCCCTCCGCTGGGTCCGTAGCCCCACCTCCGGCTAGAATGGCGCGAGTGGTTACGATCCCGCTTCAAGCCCGATACCACGCCTCATCCTGGAAAAATTTTCGGCGATTCAGGTGGCAATCCCCCGACGACAGCCACCTGGTTCAGCCCTGCTTTATCCAAACCAATCCTGAGCAGTAATTTGAAGCTAAAGCATCTCCTATACTATAAAATAAGCAGTATTTTTATCCTGTGCCCCTTGGATTTTCCACCAAGCCTAAACCTCATGGGTGGAGCCATTCAATCTTGACCCACAAATATGGATATTGCTTATGCATGATCTACATAGCCCTAGACAAAATAATCTCCTTGATGCTCTGACCTCAGATGGATGCGAACGCCTTTCCTCTCAACTTGAACTGATCCAGATGCCGCTCGGCAAAGTCCTTTACGAGTCGGGGGATGAGTTGTCTCACGCCTATTTCCCGACGACCAGCATCGTATCGCTACTTTATGTGATGGAGAATGGCGCATCGGCTGAGATCGCCGTGGTCGGTAACGATGGCATCATTGGCGTCGCACTCTTCATGGGAGGAGGAACCATGCCTAATCGAGCCGTCGTGCAGAGCGCAGGCTACGCCTACCGGATGCCGGCGAATTTACTTATGCAGGAATTCGACCGCTTTGGAGGGCGGCGCTACGGAACGTTACACCATTTATTGTTGCGCTATACTCAGGCGTTGATTACCCAGATGGCACAAACGGCGGTCTGTAACCGGCATCACTCCGTGGACCAACAACTCTGCCGCTGGCTGCTGCTAAGCCTTGACCGGCTCTCTTCAAGCGAGTTGACGATGACTCAGGAATTAATCGCCAATATGCTCGGCGTGCGCCGCGAAGGCGTCACGGAGGCCGCCGGAAAATTGCAGCGGGCGGGACTGATTGATTACAGCCGCGGCCGTATCACGGTGCTTGATCGACCGGGACTGGAAGAACGGGTCTGCGAGTGTTACCAAGTAGTCAAAACAGAATTCGATCGTTTGCTCCCCTCGCCCCGGCATGCCCCATTGACAGCAAACCTTCCCGCCGAGTCAGAATAGCCGCCAGAACCCACCTGAGATGAAAATCGTATCCGAGGAATATCACAGACATGCTCAAAGTAAGGCGAAATGCCGATCTAGTCTCCCTGCTCTTGGGGCCAGGTGAACGACAATGAAGTTCGCTGTTTGACCGTTACCGCTTTATGGATTACCTGATGCCCCTCTCGTTCTACGCTAACGATGTAACGACCAGGCTTGAGTTTGGCGAATAGCATAGGGCCGTCAGACACGGATTCCATGAGTATATTACCGCGTGAATCGGTGATACGAACCTTCACGTCACTGACATATTCTCCTGTACTCCTTACCGAAAATAGCAGGTTCAAGTTGTAGTCAGCCCGCATGGCTTCCATCGCATTCCGTTCATCCTCCCCCACCCCACCAGTGACAAACGTAACCTCACCTTGGGTTTGCGGCTTGATAATAAGCTGTTCCTCCGCAGCTACAGAAAAACCGCTCAGCATACAGAGAAAAATAAGCGCTAAACATAAACGTTTCATAAAAATTGCTCCTTGTGGGCCGTAAGGGATAACGACGGCGCATACAAGATCGTCACCACCGTTGTTTGGATTTTTGAGCGCCCCTAGCCTTCCATTAACGCCGTTACGCCTCTAAATTATTTTTATACAATCCTTTAATTTAGAGGCTATTAAGCAAAGCCCTATTTACCCGTCATAATATTAACAACCAGGCTGCTTTCAACCGAAAGCACATTCTTCTGGCTCTTGGCCACTTCTATCGCTTTGCTGATGCTGGGCTCGGAATCAACCGTACCGCTCAACTTCACTACGCCTTTGTCGGTGGTTACTTCGATATGGGATGCATTAAGCAGAGGGTCATTTAAAATTGCCGCCTTAACCGTTGTGGTAATAACCGAGTCATCAATGAATTCTCCGGCTGCTTCGGCTTTATCGGCTACCGATTCCTTTGCGCCCTCAAGTTCTTTTCCCACTTTTTCTGTCGTTTGTTCAACTTTTTGCTCGACATTTTCAGCCGCACTATCGATTTTTTTCCCTGCTTTTTCCGCTGTTCCTTCTTTCTGGCAACCCGCCAGTCCTAAAACAACTGATAGACAGGTAACCACAAGAACGCTATCGATTAAATCTTTTTGCTTATCTTTATTTGTCGTTTTCATGAGCTATTCCTTAAAGTGTTGTATTTTTAAAAGTGTGCCAAGTGACATAAGAGCGTTCTCATTAAAAAATCGTCAGAGAAAAAAACACTTTCTTATAAATCACTCACAGCGAGCTAAAAACTCATTTTAAGTCTAGCGGCAGTATCGATTGCAGTCTGTACGGTATCGAACATAAGAACTCTATGGTTGATTAGTCATGGCCAAACAACCTGACAAAAAAAACCCGCCTTGAAAGCGGGTTTTAGTGTTTACAGCATTTAAGAAGATTCCGGCCGACTGTTCGGCCTTAAGTCCTTATTAATTTTCAATCCAAATCAACTCAACACGACGGTTTTCAGCCTTACCCGCTTCCGTGCTGTTATCGGCAATAGGTTGAGTTTCGCCGTAGCCTTTCGCAGTCAGTCTGTTGGTAACGCCTTTCAGTTTAAGATAATCAACAACTGATTGTGCGCGCCGTTGCGATAGCTTCAGGTTATATTTATTGGTTCCTTCGCTGCTGGTGTGACCCTGAACCTCAATATCATTTTTCTGAGGATAGGAAACAAGATTTCCAGCGACACCATCAAGTATTTCCTTGGCATTCAACGTCAACTCCGCAGAATTATATTTGAAGTGCTGACCGGTGAGCACAAGCTTGATCGGGCATCCGTTGTTATCAATTTTGCTGCCTTTGATAGTACCAGGACATTTATCCAGGCAATCGTTAACGCCGTCAAAATCCGAATCGCGGGTGGAACAACTTTCAGCTGCGGCAACCGGAGCAACGGCAATTGGGGCCTCAGCCTTTGCAGCAGGCTTTGGCTTGTCGCCGAACGGAATGACAAATCCAACGTTAACCGTCATATCATGAAATTCGTCTGTACCGGGCTGTACATGCGCATTGAGGTTGTTGTTGTAACGATAACGCACATCACTGCGGAGCAACAAGTTGTCGTGTAACTCATAGGTAAAACCTACGCCAGCTTCGCCAATGATGCTGGCACCGCAATTAGCGGAAGCACAACTGTTCATGCCACCTACGCCGACAACCGTATAAGGCGAGAATTTATCGCGGGTGAAATAATACTGTAGATCAGCCGTGCCGCCAGTCAGACTCCAGGGGCCATTATCACCGCCAAACTCTTCATAGAACCCTTTCACTTCAACGTTGAAATGCTTATCGAGGATCTTGCCGATGCCCATACCGCCACCCCAACCATCGCTTGCTCTACGATCGCCACCGGTTTTGACAAATGAAGCGAAAGGTGCCACGTACCACCGATCATCCTGAATTTGATCGGCCGCATGTGCCAGCGGCAGGAAACCCACGCTGATTAGTGAGACAATAGTGAGTAATTTCTTTTTCAGCATAATATTTTCCTTATCTATATGTTTATATTTACTTTTCATGAACTGTTCCTTTGAATTGATCTCGTTATTTCATTTCGATTTACACTATGTTTGAACGACGATTACGTTAATGTCATCCTTACAGAAAACGTTCTTTATTATAACAGTTTGTTGTTAAAAAATCTCAAAAGTAGCTTAACCGCAACAATAGCAACTCGTCTGTGCGCTACCGCACATAACTGCCTTACGAGCAAAACAATTACGTAATTTTTTAAAGTGGGTGACAGTTCGCCACATATCATGCCCTAACCTATTTTCTGACGCGCTTTGAGCCCTGCGGGTAACGGAATTAAACCCGTCCTTTCTTCCGCAACAAGTTGCATGACATCAGTAAAATAACCACATTCCTTCAACAGCGCTTTTCACTGTTTGCGCCCTTATTTGCCGCCGGTTTCCTGACAATTGCTTTCTAACTACCTTGGCTTTCCCATTTTTATCCGCCCATGCGATAAACACAGTACCGACCGGTTTCTCCGGCATCCCCCCATCCGGCCCGGCTATGCCGGTCACCGCAACCGCAACATCGGCATCGCTGTGTGCTAAGGTTCCCGCCGCCATTTCCGTTGCGGTTTCGGCACTCACCGCACCGTAGTTTTCCAATGTTTGCGGACTGACACCCAACATCTGCACTTTTGCCATATTGCTATAAGTGACAAAACCCCGGTCAAACCAGGCTGAACTGCCTGGCACTTCGGTAATCGTTTGGGCAATCCAGCCACCGGTGCAAGATTCGGCGGTGGCTATTGATTTGCCGTTTGCTTTTAATAAGCGACCCAGTTGTTCGGCCAGCTCAAATAATTCAGACTCCATGATGTGACCTCGTGCGACTTCGGATAAAATAGACGCATGAGTATAAAACAAAAAACCACCGACCAGCACACGCCGATGATGATGCAATTTCACCGCATCAAAGCCGAACACCCCTATACCTTGTTGTTTTACCGTATGGGGGACTTTTATGAACTGTTTTTCGATGACGCCAAAAAAGCCTCGCAACTGCTGGATATTACGCTGACCAGCCGGGGGCAATCGGCGGGCCTGCCGATTCCTATGGCGGGCATTCCTTATCACGCGGCTGAAGGCTATCTTGCCAAGCTGTTAAAGCACGGCGAATCCATCGCGATATGCGAACAAATCGGCGATCCTGCAACGTCCAAAGGCCCGGTCGATCGCAAGGTAGTGCGCATCGTCACCCCCGGCACCGTCACCGACGAAGCCTTGCTGGAAGACCGGAAAGATAATCTCTTGGTCGCAGTGTGCTCGTTCCCCAATGCACAGCACGGCATCGCCAGCCTGGATTTAACCAGCGGCCGTTTTGTGTTGCAACAGGTTGAATCCATCGATCAGTTATTAAGCGAAATCGGCCGCCTTAACCCTGCCGAATTGCTGTTTAGCGAAGACTGGGCGCTACCCGCAAGTTTAAAGCAGCGCGGCGGTTTGTGCAGAAGACCACCCTGGCATTTTGAAGCTGAAAGCGCCAAACAGCTGGTGTTAAAACAGTTCAACACGCTTGATTTAAAAGGTTACGGTTGCGAGAACATGCCCGCCGCCATCGCTGCGGCGGGCGGTTTGCTGCAATATGTTAAAGACACCCAGCAAAGCGCGCTGCCGCATATTCAGGGCATCCGCACCGAAAGCAGCGATGACAGTATTTTGCTGGATGCGTCCAGCCGCCGTAATCTTGAACTGGATTTTCACCCCTCCGGACAACTGCAATACACACTGTTCGGGGTGCTGGATAAAACCGCAACGGCAATGGGCAGCCGCTGTTTGCGGCGCTGGATCAACCGGCCGCTGCGCGATCACGACATCCTGAACAACCGCTATGCCTGTATCGATACCCTGCTGAATGTGCTGTTGTATCGCGATATTCAAAGCCATCTGCGCCAAGTGGGCGACATTGAACGGATCAGCTCCCGTATCGCGTTAAAATCGGCGCGTCCACGCGACTTGCTGGTATTGCGCAATACCCTGGCGGTTCTGCCCGCGCTGCAACAGGCGCTTTCCGGCGGCGATAACCCGCAGCTTGCGCAGTTATGCGGGCAGATCGGCGAACATCCCGAGATGCTAAAACTGCTGCAAAGCGCCATCATCGATAATCCGCCGGTGCTGATCCGCGACGGCGGCGTGATTGCGCCCGGCTACCATCCCGAACTGGATGAGCTGCGCAACTTAAGCCAGAACGCCGACCAGTTTCTGATCGATATGGAGAACCGCGAAAAGGCGGCGACCGGCATCAGTACGCTGAAGGTCAATTATAACCGTGTGCATGGTTACTATATCGAGATTTCCAACCTGCACTCGGAAAAAGTCCCCGCACATTACACCCGCAAGCAGACCTTAAAAGGCGCCGAACGTTACATTACCGAGGAACTGAAATCGTTTGAAGACAAGGTGCTCAGCGCGAAAGAAAAATCGCTGTCTTTTGAAAAAGCTTTGTATGAGGAATTGCTGAACATCATCGGCGCGTCGTTAATTCCGTTGCAACAGTGCGCCGCCGCGCTGGCCGAGCTGGATGTACTGGTCAATTTTGCCGAACGCGCCGAAACTTTGAATTTATCGCAACCGACGCTGGTTGATCAACCCGGTATAACCATTGAAGCCGGTCGGCATCTGGTCGTTGAGCAGGTTTCGGACATTCCGTTTGTGCCCAATGATTTGTCGTTTTCCAGCAATCGCCGGATGCTGGTGATTACCGGTCCGAACATGGGCGGTAAATCGACTTACATGCGCCAGGCCGCACTGATCGTGTTAATCGCCCATATCGGCTGTTATATCCCGGCCAAGTCGCTAACCTGCGGCCCTGTCGACAAGATTTTCACCCGCATCGGTGCATCCGACGACCTGTCCAGCGGCCGCTCCACGTTTATGGTTGAAATGTCGGAAACCGCCAACATCCTGCATAACGCGACTTCAAAAAGCCTGATCTTGATGGACGAAATCGGCCGCGGCACCAGCACCTTTGACGGCCTGTCTTTGGCCTGGGCCTGCGCCGATCATCTGGCTAAAGAAACCCAAGCGTTTACGCTGTTTGCAACACATTATTTTGAACTGACCACGCTGCCCGACGAACAAAAAACCATCCATAACGTGCATTTGGATGCGATGGAGCATGGCGACAAAATCATTTTCTTACACGCTGTGAAAGACGGCCCGGCCAGCCAAAGTTACGGTTTGCAGGTGGCGTCGCTAGCCGGTGTGCCGCGCTCGGTGATCGACAAGGCCAAGGCCAAATTACGGCACCTGGAAGACCATGCCTATATTGAACAGCAGGCGGAAACAGGGGTTAATCAGTTGGATTTGTTTTCATCGAAAGAATGTCATCCGGCGGTGGGCTTACTGGAAGACATGAGCCCGGATGACCTCAGCCCGAGACAGGCTTTGGAGTTGCTTTATCGGCTCAAGGGGATGGTATAGCTTTATTGAATGACAAGCAAGGGCGGCTCATCAAGCCGCCCTTGCTTTACCGACAACCTGCTTATTTTTGACCTTTTTCGTCTGCCAGCGCTTCAGCCAGCTGCTTTGCAGGCAGGTAACCAGGAAAGATATTACCTTTTTCGGTAACAATCATCGGCGTTCCTTTTACTTCAAAATCCTCGGCCAATTGCATGTGCTCATCAATCGGGTTGGCGCAAGTTTTAGCCGGCGGTGTGTCGCCTTTTTTAGCTGCCGTTAAAGCCGCTTTGCGGTCATCGGCACACCAGACTGATACGGCTTTGTGGTATGAGTCGGAACCCTTGCCGGCTCTGGGGAAGAACAAATACTGGATAGTAATGCCTTCAGCCATGTATTGATCGATTTCCGAATGCAATTTACGGCAATAACCGCAGTCAATATCGGTAAAGATGCTGACCGTATATTTGCTTTCTTTGGGTTTGAATACGATCATTTTATCCAGGCCGAGTTTCTCGATGGCCTGCTTGCGAACGCCGCTCAACTTTTCTTCGGTTAAATCTACACGTGCAGCAACATCGACCAAATGACCTTGAACCAGATACTTACCATCGTCGGAAACATAAAATATATTGCCGCCCACTGTAACTTCATAAAGTCCGCTGATTTCAGAGGGTTTAACCGACCCCACTTTTACCGACGGCATGGATTTGGTCAGCGCTTGCCTGATAGCATTTTCATCAGCATGCGCGACGGATAAAGTCAGGCCGAGTAGTGACAATGCGGCAATCTTAATAACTTTTTTCATAATGTTATAGTGTTCCTGTGTGAGTTTATAGGGCGTAGGATCGACTCTTCACTTAAGTAAACCGTCTTAGTCCCAACCTTAGCATCTTATTGCTGACTTATTGAAACAAGCGCTCAACATCCAAAAACATAGCCAATGCCATCAATGACACAAGCAATGCAATGCCGATTTGTTGAAAGAAGATTTGCGCCCGCTCTGAAACAGGACTGCCTTTAATGCCTTCTATCGCAAAAAACAGCAAGTGTCCGCCATCCAGCACCGGTATAGGCAATAAATTCAATACGCCTAAACTGACGCTGATCAAGGCCAAATATTTTATAAAGGGAACCAAACCCATCGTGGCAGACTGCCCCGCATACTGGGCAATGCTGATAGGACCGCTTAAGTTGTCTACGGAAGCCTTGCCAACCAGCATTTTTCCCATCATTTTCAAGCTGGTAATGGAATAATAATAGGTGGTTTCGAAGGCAACAGGTATCGCTGCCAGCGGCGACAATGAATATTCAACACTCACCGACTTCATCAGTTCTTCCGGTATATAAACTGAAGCGCCGACTTTACCCTCGGTATTCTTGCCCACAACCACGCTTTTCGGGGTAATGGTTGCGGGTAAACGCACGCCGTCGCGCTCGATTTCCAGCTTTATTGCAACATCGGCGTGACTTTTTACATAAGTCACCCATTGCATCCAATCGGTTATGATTGTACCGTCAGCACTCACAATCAGGTCGCCTTGTTTTAAACCGGAAGCGAGAGCGGCACTATCGGGAAGGACTTTCCCTATGATGGGCTGTAATTTCGGAGACCAGGGTTTAAAACCTAATCGTTGATACAGTACATCAGGATTTTCACTGTCTTTATCAGTAAGTTTAAGCGTCCTGATAGCTTGCTGATCATCAAAGCTTTTTACCGTAACCTTTATGTTCTGTTCCCCATCAAGCGCTGAGGATACTAACACGCTCATTGCCTCAGTCCAGGTGGGTGTCGCCTTGTCGTTAACCGAGATAATCTCATCACCTTCGACAAAGCCTGCCGCCGCGGCTAATGTATCCTGCTCTACCGAGCCGAGTATCGGTTTTATACCCGTTTCGCCGATAACCAGCGCACCCCAGAACAGCGCAACGGCGAGTACCAAGTTAAACACGGGACCTGCGGCGACTATAGCCGTTCTGGCCAATACCGATTGGCGGTTAAAGGCATACGGCAAGTCCGCTTCCTTAACTTGACCTTCCCGCTCATCGACCATCTTGACATAGCCGCCCAGTGGAATTGCCGATATTACGTACTCTGTCGCATCAGGACTTTTTTGATACGCCCATAAAACCTTGCCGAAACCGACCGAAAACCGGAGTACTTTTACCCCGGCTTTACGCGCGACCCAGAAGTGCCCGAATTCATGAAATGAAACCAGGACACTGATGGCGACTATGAAATAAAACAGCGTATGCAGAAAATCCATCAATTATTAAGCTCTCCAATAATCTGTGCAGATGCCAATCTGGCTTGTTGATCCGCGTCTAAAATAATTTCCAGGGTATCGGCGGCCTTGGCCTCGAATTTTTTCATGCAGCGTTCGATAATAACCGGAATATCGGTAAACCGAACTTGTTCGTTTAAAAATGCTTCGACCGCAATTTCATTGGCCGCATTTAACACCGTCGGCATGATGCCGCCTGCATCAATAGCCTCATAGGCCAGACGCAAACAGGGAAACCGCTCCAAATTAGGCTCCTGGAAATCCATGCGCCCAACATCAAAAATATTCAGAGGGGCCACGCCCGAATCAAACCGTTCCGGCCAAGCCATTGAATAGGCGATAGGTATGCGCATATCGGGATTACCCATTTGCGCCAAAACCGTTCCATCCACATAATCCACCATCGAATGGATAACGCTTTGCGGATGAATGACCACTTGTATCTGATCTGGGGTCATATCAAATAAAATACAAGCCTCGATCATCTCAAGCCCCTTATTCATCATCGTTGCCGAATCCACGGAAATTTTTCTGCCCATATCCCAGTTAGGATGAGCAACCGCTTGATCCGGCGTTACATTGATCAATTGATCAACAGGCATTTCCCGAAAAGGACCGCCCGAAGCCGTCAATAAAATACGCCTCGCTTGTTTCGCCGGCATACCGGTTTTGTAACCGGCAGGCATGCACTGGAATATCGCATTATGCTCGCTATCAATAGGCAGCAATTGCGCTCCCGACTCAGTAACGGCCTGCATAAAAATCGAACCTGACATCACCAGGGCTTCTTTATTGGCCAGTAATATGGTTTTACCCGCTTTTGCCGCAGCCAAACTCGGCAATAAACCCGCCGCGCCTACGATGGCCGCCATGACCGAATCGACGTTGTCCAGCGTTGCAACATGCTCCAGCGCCTTGGCGCCGGACAACACTTTTATATCGGCGATTGTCGAGTTTTTAAGTTTTTCTTCAAAGATTTTAGCCTTCTGCTCATCCACTACGACGACAACTTCAGGATGGTGTTCCAGACATTGTTCATAGAGAGTATCAATATTGGTATTGGCCGTTAACGCAATAACTTTATACAAACTGGAATGCCTGGCTACCACATCTAAAGTGCTGACGCCGATTGAGCCTGTCGCTCCGAGTATGCAAATACCTTTCATGACATAAGCCCAATCACGGCTATACCCGCATAAAAAAATGGAACGGCGGCAATCAAGCTGTCAATTCTATCCAGGATACCGCCGTGACCGGGCAGTACTGAACCGGTGTCTTTGACGCCACGCTGGCGTTTGACCACACTGAAAAACAAATCACCATAAATAGAAATCAACACCGTCAGCACAGACAACAGTATAAAATCGGTTACCCTCATCCAGACAAAACCATCACGATAGCCATAATAGCCAATAAAAGCAGCGGCCCAAACGGCACCGGCTATTAAAGCGCCGTACATGCCTTGAACCGTTTTACCTGGGCTGATTTCGGGTGACAACTTGGTTTTACCGAATTTCTTGCCGGCAAAATAAGCTGCAATATCCGCTGTCCAGATTAAAACCAGAAAATACAAGGTCATTTCCGAACCGTAAAAAGCTCTTAATCTACTCAAAAATAACCACGTTGAAAATAAAACAAGCCAGCCTATCAATGCCTTATAGCGAGTTTTCATTTCCAGCGTTAAAACACCGGCAGGCGTGTTTCTGATTAATATCATAGCCAATATCCAGAACAGCACCGGCGCTATAACCAGCCATTCCAGAGCGCCTGAATAATCCCTCACGTCAGGCCAATCCAATGCTTGCGCAGTCAGTTCCAGAAATTGCGTCCAAAAATGCAGCCATAACATGGGCAAAATCAACGCAACTAAAAATAATCCGCGTTTAAACGGCGAATTAATGCCGATAAGATTAGTCCATTCCCATGCCGCTAAAAGCGTAATTAGCCCTATGAGCAATGAAAAATACTCCGACTGCAGCTGGAAAACGGCAAGTACAACCAGAGGAACCAGAATTAATGCAGTAATAATTCGCTGTAGTAACATTTTTATAATTATTAGATGAAGTTGGAAGTAAGTGTTAGTTTTCAGTAAAAAACCAGCAGGTTATTTTAATGTAATCGATTTATCAAGCAGTTGCTCTCCGGTATGACCAAAGCGTCTTTGCCGGCTCTTAAAACTATTGATAGCTTCTTCAAGTGAGTTCTGGTCAAAATCCGGCCATAGCGTCGCAGTAAAGTACAGCTCTGTATAAGCGAGTTGCCATAATAAAAAATTACTAACGCGTTGCTCGCCGCCTGTTCTGATAAACAAGTCGGGTTCGGGCAGGTCTGCGGTTGATAAATACTGATTGATCAACTGCTCATTGATATCCTGATCTTTCAATTCTCCGGACGCTATTTTTCCCGCTACCGTCCGAAACGCCTGACACAGGTCCCAGCGCCCGCCATAATTTGCCGCAATAACCAATGTTAAAGCATTATTGTCTTTGGTTTGCGCCTCGCCTTCGGCCATTTTGATCTGCAACTTGTCAGAGAATGCCGTTCTGTCGCCAATAAATCGCAAGCGGATATTATTACGATCAAGCTTGTTGATTTCCCGTTGCAAAGTCGCCATAAACAGCCCCATCAACAATGACACCTCTTCATCCGGGCGACGCCAGTTTTCGCTGCTAAAAGCGAATAAGGTCAAGACTTCAACTTCTTGTTTGGCGCAATACTCTACAATTTTTCGAACGGCTTTAACCCCGGCCTGATGACCGATAGCTCGAGGCATAAATCTTTTCTGCGCCCAGCGGCCATTACCGTCCATGATAATGGCGATATGGCGTGGGTTGTTATTTATACCGGTGAGGGTACTTGTTGATTCCAAACTGTTACAGTCATCCGTAGACATTGTTTAAATCCCAATTACATTGACAGTAAATCAGCTTCTTTTGCTTCCAGCAATTTCTCAACGTCTTTTACATACTGATCAGTCAATTTTTGAATCTTTTCTTCAGCTGCACGCGCCTCGTCTTCGGAAATCATTTTTTCCTTCAAGGCCTCTTTTATGGCTGAATTCGCATCGCGACGAATGTTTCTGATCGCAACACGGCCATTTTCCGCTTCATTCTTGACGACTTTAACCAGGCTACGACGACGCTCTTCGGTCAACGGCGGCAATGGAATACGAATAACCATCCCATTGGTAGCGGGATTCAAACCCAGGTCCGATTTCATGATGGCTTTTTCAATCGCCTGTACCATGCCCTTTTCCCACGGCGTAATCGTCAAAGTACGTGCGTCTTCGACGGCAATATTGGCAACCTGGGATAACGAGGACTCGGTACCGTAGTATGAAACGTTAATTTGATCCAGTAAGCTGGGATGAGCCCGGCCCGTTCTTATTTTTGAGAATTCATGTTTTAAGGCTTCAATGCTTTTGCTCATGCGAGTTGAAGCGTCCTGTTGAATATCACTAATCATTATCTGTTCCTCGTTCAATAAGGGAGCCTATTTCTTCGCCCATCATCAGTTTCATTACCGCGCCTTTCTCGAAAACATTCATCACCCGCATTGGTACATTGTTGTCCCGGCATAATACCAGCGCAGTGGTGTCCATGACATTGAGACGCTGATCCAGCGCTTCGTCATAAGTTAATCGCGGATAGAATTTTGCATTTGGATCTTTTTGGGGATCGGCGGAATAAACGCCTTTGACTTTAGTAGCCTTAATCATCAATTCGGCATTGATTTCAATGGCCCTAAGACTGGCTGCCGAATCGGTGGTGAAAAAAGGATTTCCGGTTCCTGCTGCAAAAATAACAACCCGGCCTTTTTCCAAATGCCGGATTGCACGGCGGCGAATATAATCTTCACAGACCTGATTGATTTTCAGTGCGGACATCACCCTGACCGGCTGACCGTGTGCTTCCAAAGCATCCTGCATGGCCAGGGCATTTATTACAGTAGCCAGCATCCCCATCTGGTCGCTGGTTACTCGATCCAATCCTTCCGAAGCTTTTTCAGCGCCGCGCAATATATTACCGCCGCCGATAACCAAACCCACCTGAAGACCAACATCGCATAACTCTTTAATTTCAGTTGCAAGACGTTTAACAATATCTGCATCAATACTACCACCGGTCTCACTCATTAAAGCTTCGCCGCTTAACTTAAGCAAAATTCTCTGGCAAATTGTTTTAGTCATTTTAATTATCAGGGCTGGTATTTATCATTGATGAATAAACAGGTGTTAGGCGAAAGCTCAAGGTTTTTTCGCCTTGAATCTTCCGCCTTTCACCTAAATTAATTGCCTCTAACTTGTGCCATAACCTCTTCGGCAAAGTTTTCTTCTTTTTTCTCAATTCCCTCACCCACTTCCAGGCGGGCAAAACGAATAACGCTGTTACCTTTTGAGGCAAGCAGTTTGGCGACAGTAACTTTATCGTCCTTAATAAAAGGCTGGCCCAACAAAGTGATTTCAGCCAAAAATTTACTGATCCGGCCTACAACCATTTTCTCAATAATTTCCGCAGGTTTTCCGCTTTCTGCAGCTTGAGCCGAGAAAATCTCTTTCTCTTTCTCAATCAGCTCTGCAGGCACTTGTTCGTCAGAAACACAAGTCGGTTTACTTGCTGCAATATGCATGGCGATGTCTTTACCTAATTCAGCATCAGCCTTGGCCAATTCAACGATCACGCCGATTTTTTTACCGTGTAAATAGCAAGCTGTACCGCCGGTAGCAGTCTGGTATTTTTGGAAGCGTCTGACGGTAATGTTTTCGCCCAACTTGGCAATCAGGCCGCGACGAACTTCGTCCACAATCGTGCCGTCAGCCAATTTCATTGCCAGCAGTTGTTCATCTGTTTCAATATCGGAATTCAGCAAAGCTTCTGTGACATTATTGACGAAATTTACGAAATCATCCGCTTTGGCAACAAAATCAGTTTCACAGTTAACATCAACAATCGCCACAGTTTTTCCGTCATCACTGACTTTAGCGCCGATGATGCCTTCAGCAGCAATACGGTCGGATTTTTTATCGGCCTTGGCTAAACCGGATTTGCGCATATTTTCAATGGCCAGTTCCATGTCGCCATTGGCTTCAACTAATGCTTTTTTGCACTCCATCATGCCGGAGGCAGTTCTTTCACGCAGTTCCTTAACCATTGCTGCACTAATAGTAATACTCATTCTTTGTCTTTCCTCATTATTCATAACTGTAAAAACGCCCCCGTGAGGAGGCGTTTTTGCCTAACTTTAAGTACTCATTTCACAGGAGACGCCCATGAAGATAAGATCGTACTTATTCTGCCGCCTCTTCAACAAAATCATCAGCTTTTGCTGACAATCCCAAACCTGCTGATTTAGCTTCCATTACTGCAGCGGAAACACTTTCGCAATAAAGTTTGACTGCACGAATTGAGTCATCATTACCAGGAATAATGTAATCAATTTTTT
>Ga0123388_1119861_pt1 | contig 49405 bp, 38 predicted proteins | sample T0HHNO3metaT_FD_89916 | JGI IMG/M metagenome (GOLD analysis project Ga0123388, IMG submission 89916) | Methane-oxidizing artificial microbial communities from Washington, USA to study methane cycling - T0-HHNO3 metaT (Metagenome... | ecosystem: Engineered > Modeled > Simulated communities...
AAACCATCCTGAATTTTTAAATCGAATTTTCTCGCATTTCCGTTCGCTTTTAAGGTTAAGTTACTAAGCGTAATCTTGTTTAAATGCGCTACTTTTTTAATTTTCAACACCAAACTCAACTGTGATTTTTTTAGATTTTCTATTATGGAAGATTGATTTGTTGAGCCGAGTTTTAGTGAATTGGCTTTGGGTAAATTAGAATGAGCTGAATGTGCGTCAGATTTTTTTAGCTGTTTGAATAGGTTAAGTAAGCCTTTAAAATTGATTGCTTCGCTAGTGAAATCACCTTTTATTTGAGGCGTATCTTTGTCATCCAAATAACTGAAATTCCCCTTTAAATCCGACCCATTAATACTCCCAATAAAATGATTCACTTGGTATTTATTTTTCGATTTAACGATATGCGTAGACACATTAAAAGCATCTTGTCCTGCTAATTTATCCTTACTGACGATATTAACTAAAGAAAATAAATTTCCGGAAATCTTCATGTCAGCATCAATTAAAGGATCTTTAAGAACGTCACCTAATTTACCGATTATGCTGACTTTATTTTTACCTTGATTCACAAAACCATCCACATTAAAGAGCGCATTGGTTTGCTGAAAAGTCACTTTGGCATCCGTCAATAGTTTGCCGTTAAAAGGCGCTTTCAGATAATTGCCTGAAAACGTAACGCTGTTTGACATTTTTTGCGATTTTAGATTGGAGTTAGGATTAGGGTCTATTTTGGCAATTAAGTCTAAATCTAAAGCATGATTTTTAACACGGATGACACTACGTTGAACCGTTAGCGAAAGCACAAGATACTTTCCTAAACCCTTGTAATTAGGATCTAACAAACGCCAATTACGTAATCCATCGTTCAATCTTTCCAGATTCACTTCACTATCAGACAGTGTCACATGAACGATTCTAGCTTTTGGGTTTAGTAAAAATTGCAACGCATTAAACCTGAAAGAAATTTTTTTGGCCGAAATTAATGGTCGCTTATCCGCCCACGATGCATTAGGAATGTATAGGTTTTCAAGCTGAATAGTTGGATTTAAAAACCCTGAAAAATCCACATCTAGCTTGCCTATCTTAATGTCACGTTCTGACTTTTGGCTGACATAACTAACAAGAAATGGTCGAAACCAATTCCAGTTAAACGTAGCCAAAAATGTGATGAAAACAATTAAAACCGCAAATATGATTAATGGTACTTTATAGTGAATTAAAGCGTCTTTTATCTTGAATGATGAAAAGGCAGACATTTGGCCAATGCTAGCTAATGTCTTTTGGTTTTTTATTTCTAGCAGAAATCAACGCATGACGATCTCGAGTTAGCGCTAACTTTCTCAAAGCGATTTCTTGCCCTAGTGCTTTTAAATCAATATTGCTTAATCTTAATTTGGGGAATATTTGCTCATGATCTTCTTTAACGTGATGTTTCACATATTCTGCCAAAAATTTTATTTGGTCGTCAAAGCAGTTTCCTGGCAAATAAATAGCTTCAATATCCGCTATTAAAGCTTTCAAACCTTCATATTCAATAATCGGCTCTGGTAATGTAGCGCCTTTGTCTAATATGGTTTTAACTAACGGGTAAAAAATCTCTTCTTCCACTTGAGTATGCACCAACAATTCTGTGCATATTTCTAAAGCCAAACGCTCTTTTACTGAGGTGGTTTCCGCGTTGTTGTAATCTAAAAATAAATGGGTTAAATAATCATGATCGGCCGTTAATAAAGTGATTGCATCTGTAGATTTTGAGTCCTGCGTAATGGAATGCTGAAAAGTAATAAATTGTTCCAAATCAATGCACTCCATATTTTGAATAACGCTACTTTTAAAGCTTTTGTTATTATTTGAAATTGTTAACATGTTTAACTCAATAATTTTTTACGAAGCGAATTATCCTTTTAATTAGTGCAATCACTTATCAGCATAAAGTGGATTCTGCTGTCAGTAAATTCTGACAGATGATTGATGGTTAAATCTTGACGGATAAATCATCGTCATTCACGCGCAGCAAATGGTAATCAAGAAAAAACGACTAAACAATTAGATAAATTGTTTAGTCGTTTAGATTTAAATTGACGTATTTTTAAGTGTTAACTTGATATTTCTGCCGCAATTGCTCAATAGAACAAATGCTCATATAACTGGTGCTTAAACATACTTTTTAGATTTTATTTCACACGCTTATATTGTGCTTTTGCGCGGCGTTTTACTGACTAAAGCACCTTTAGATTTAAAAGATTTCAGAATAATATTGGGTAAAAAAGTCAGCAAAACCAATACTAACGCGCATACTAGATACATCCAACGGATTGAATATGCCGTCACAAAACTTGCTGCTGGCTTTTGCTGTTGCACAAAGGCATAAAACTCTGGCGTGTCTTGTCCTTTGATATATTTTGCTTTTATATCGCCCGCAAGCGACTTGAGATAATCATCCTCGAGCTGAGATAGAAATTGGTCATATTCGGCACTTGCGATTGGCGGATCAGGTTCATCTTGACTAGCATCAGAATAAGTGACGCCAACTGCACCCGAATTGTTGTTATCATTAATTGGCCAATAGCCTACTCGCTTATTAGCCGAGTTGAAGCGCGGCACAGCTACTTTTGTTGCTCCGCCGACACCGACAAAAACAAAGTTTTTCCCTATTTGTACGCCACTTAAGTCTTGTTTAATGGTGACATTCACTCTTGGTGCTTCGTCGCCATCGGTAAAAAATAGCATTTGCGCGGGCACATTTAATGAGTCGAATACATTTTCAGCAGCCTTTACACCAAAACTCAGGCGACTGTTACCCTTCCAAGCCATACGCCATTCTAAGTGTGAAATGGTGTCTGTAATCACGTCGTAATTCGCGCATACTTCTAAAGGCGTAATCAGCAAAGCGACGTTATCGGAAGCAAAAATACCCACACTGATATACGTGCCGCATGAAGAAGTCTCAACGATTTTTTTCATCATTTGTCGCGTATAGGCTAATCGACTCACCGCCTGATTGTTCAGTTTCTCATCTTCCGCATTCATGCTTTGCGATACATCGGCAACCAATAAATAATTATGTACCTTTTGCTCCAATTGAATCTCTGGCTTGACTAGCGCCAAAGTGAGCAAGGTAATTACACCAATATAAAGTGCGGTTTCATAGTTATTCTTAGCAAATTTGATGAATTTTTTCATGGCAAACCAATCGGCAAATTGCTCAATTCCATTGTCGACTGATCTTTAGGCGCCGCTTTCATATTGTTAAACATGACAGAATTTAACAAGCTTAAATTGAATTTTGCAGGCAAAGATTGCGGGGACAATCTTAACGATTGCTCATAGGCAATTTTCGCTTGCGAATACGCATAACGCGCTTCGTCCTGCAGTGTGCCGTCATCATTAATGCGCCGAATCAAGCCAAAAATAAACAGATTATTACCAATGTTATATTGAATTTTCGCCTGTTCGGCTAGGCTTGGTGAGGTATCTAATAATTGGCCATAAGTCTGCACCGCGTGTTTGTAATCACCTTTTTTGCCTTGACCATAAGCGGCAGCAAATTTTTGCAATTCAGGATACGATTTATCGGTAATCTGCTGTTCAGATTGGATGGCACGATTCACTGTGACGATTTTGTTGTATTTAACAATCTCATAGACGCTACCAATCAAACCGATTATCAGCAGTAATCCAAAAACAAGATTACCTTTATGCAATTTTTTTACCATGAATACACCTTTAAGTTTTTGAAGATCAATATAAAAACGCCGAATACCAGTGCAAAAATAATCAAATCACGTGAGTAATCATGCCCTGGAATATTCACAGAGTATTGAATGATATTTTTTTCTTTTGAATCAATATATTGCAACGCAGATTGCAAAGTAGCTGGATTATCGGCTTCAAAAGCTTTGTATTTTATTTTGATGGATTTAAAGAATTTATCCAAAGCAATCGCATCAGGCACGCTGTCAGCAGGATAAACTTGTTTAGTAAAAATACTAATGTCATCTGGCTCACGCAGCACGATCCAGTAGAAATTTAATTTTTTACCACTTAACTCTTCAGTGATTTTTCGCTTAACGCGCGGGCTCAACTTGCCTGCACCATCAGACAATAAAATAATGGCGCGCGAGCCAGAACTCTGAATATTATCAAAAAGAGTGACTGCCTCTGTTACGCCAGCGCCAATATTGGTTTGATTAATTGCTGGGCCAGTCGCTGCATTGATGGCGGAATGAATCGCATCGATATTGGTAGTGATTTTCATGCCATATAAAGATGAGTTAGTGAAACCAACTACGCCCATCATGTCATCTGGGCGTGAGTCGATAAATTGCGTAATCAAGCGCCTAGCAGCAGCAGATTTAATCTCAGCGGCACGACCACTATTTGATTGGCCGGCGAACGGATGATCCATACTCACGCTACGATCAATCACAAAAACCGTTTGTGCGCCTTTGCCCACTTTCAGCACTTTTTTGCTTGCGCCTTGCGGTGAAGCCAGCGCCAAAATAAGGCTCAATATGATGGTGGCGATCATTGTCTTCACCACGTAATTCGCAATGTCTGACGGCCTGTCTACCGGAATGATCGGCAGCCAGGAATACAGTTGGCCTTGATGGCTTTTAAACCAAAATGGAACGAATACAAGTGGCAGTAAAAATAATACCCATGGATGCAAAAGCGTCATTTAACGCCTCTTTCACAGTTTCTGAGTGCCTTACTTAACGTGATTAATGCATTGATATGTGTTGCGCTATTTTCGTTTTGGTCAGAGAACAGCGCCGCATTTGAGCGCTCAAAGAAATTGATAATCTCTGTTTGCATTGAAGCATAAGCAGGATTTGCCAAAATAAACGCCTTTACATCGCTGGCAAATAAATTCGCACCATGAATTTTATTAAAAGCTTGATGCATATAAAGCAAAGCTTTTTGTTCGCTCGCTTTGTCTTTATTGAGTTTTTTAATTTTGCGATGCGCTTGCGCAAAAGCGCCGTTCATAAATGGCAGCCATTGTTTATCTGCATTGATATATATCAACCCAATCGCACCGACAATCAACATGCTAAACAATGTAATCAGCTTAATCTGATGCTGACGCAAATCGATTAATGTGGGCTTGTATTGCGGCTGAACATTGTCTTTGGCATTCTTGATTCCAGTTGGCACCAGCGATGCCTGCCAAAAACGCCATGCAGGAATATCGACAGAAAATGCCGTCTGATTATTGCCAGACACTGCAATGTGCTCTGCTGGCAATTGCATCACAGTTGGTTTAGCGGAATAGCCGAATACTTGATAAGTTAACCTAATTTTATAGGTGGTTTTTTGATCACTTTTCTTGGTTTCTACTTTAATATCATTTAGCTCAACGCCGTCCTGATTCGCACCTTTCACTGGAAATGCGTTCTTGCTGATTTGATACGGCTTTGATACTTCAATCTCTATTTCTCTATTGAGTAAATCCCCAATTTGAATGCCGACACTTTTTGATGGATTTATAGTGTTAACTATTTTGGCACTGGATTCTTGCGCAGCCCAACTTACATTGCTGAAAGCGATTGCACCAAAAGTCATCATCAAATACAGCAATTTAAAGCACAGCGGTTTATGGATTATATTTTTCATAGGCTCATATATTCTTCAAAATAATGTGACATCGCATCTGCATCAAATTTACCGCTGATGTAAATCGCTTGGGTATCGAAACGAGAAAACAGAGTTTCAAGCGCTTCTTTTCTTTCCGCAAATGCGCCTTCTAACTGTTTTCTGACCGAATCTCTAAAAAATAGCGTTCTGCTAGCGCCTGTTTCGGGATCGATCATATTGCCGAAACCAAACTTAGGCAGTTTTTTGTATTCGTGCTCATCCCACAACACGATAGGCACAATTTGGTGTGCTGACATCGCGTTAAATGCTTGCTCGATCAAATGGTTCGGCATATGAAAATCAGACAGCCAAAATACCATTGACTTGTTTTGGCTTAAATATTGCGGCACATCCAAAATACCTTCGGAACTCACACGCATTTTTTCGTAATCGTCTAATTGCGCTATCGTTTCAAATGCGAGATGCAAATGGTGGCTTAAAGGCAACGTGAGCTCTTCTATCACATGCTCGTTATAGGCAATAAAGCTGAACAAATCGCCGGTTTCTGACGCGGAATAAGCAATCGATGCAGCGATTTCTTTGGCTTGATCTAGCTTGCGCACATTGCCGCGATACTGCATCGAGCTAGACAGATCACACACCGCGAAAATAGGCGTTGTGTTGTCTTGGTTAAATATGCGCACCTGCACTTGCTCGTAAGGGTCGCGTAGCGTCTGGCGTAAATCCATGCGTCTGGCATCTGGATAATCAATCAGCGAAACGTTGCTTTTATACTCAAACCCCAAGCCGCGTTGCAAACCTTTATGCCCACCGAAATGGACGCTGTTGGATTTCCAAGGAACCAGATAGGTAAAAATCTTGGCGTAATTTGGGATCATGCGTGGAATCCTGACGTTAAGCTTTTGCTGGTACAGCGACTGTGTTTAATATTTGTGATGTCAACTCACGCGCCAGTTGTGTTCTGCGGTTTTCATACATGGCGTTAAATACTAATCGATGTGCAATCAACTCATGAAACACTGCATGAATATCTTCAGGATACAAATTATCGCGATTGTGTAGCCAAGCATTTACGCGCGCGGCTTTCAGCAACATGCCCATGCCTCTTGGGCTGGCGCCGGTGTGAATCAGTCTGTTCACATCGACACTATCCAACTTAACACCGTATTTTTCTGGCGATTGGGTCGATTCCCATAAGTCCAGCGCATAATCTTCCATCGTGCTACTGGCTTTGATGTGGCGTTGCAAAATGTCAGAAAAAGCATTCAACTGATCAAATTGCAATACATTGGATTCCACCTGTTTAGTCAGGCTTTCTGCATGTTGGAACTTTAAGTTGAACATGAGTGATTTTCTAAGCTCGCGGTCGGCAGGAATATCAATCGGGATTTCCATCATAAAGCGATCGCGGGCGGCTGAAGGAATTTCAAAGGTTTCGTTTTTTTCGACTTGGTTTCTATCAGCAAATACCACCATGTGCGGTAAACGATATTCTTTTTTGAAAGCACTGATATGGCGCTCTGCCATCACGCGTAGCATCAAAGCATGCACTTGCGGTCTGGCGCGATTGATTTCGTTGAAAAAGAACACGGATAGGTTCTCACCTGCGCGTAATAGCGGACCTTCATCAATCTTTGGGCGACCGTCTTCGCCCAAATAGGTGTGGTAAATCAAATCATTCGGCATTAAGTCGACAGTGCCTTCAATACGCTCGTAAGCGCCGCCAATACAGCGGGCGATTGATTGCAGCAAAGTGGTTTTACCAACGCCAACACCACCTTCGAGCAATACGTGGCCGCGAGCAAAAATGGCCGTATTCATCAGTCGAATAGCTTTATCTTGGCCAACAATGACTTTCTTTACTTCGTTCTCAAGTTTCAGTGCGTGACTGCGCCAGTCGGTAAGCTGAACATCGGTAGATGCAATATTCATAGATTTCCTATTTAAAAAAATATAAAGTACAAAATATAAATACAAAGTCAGCTAAAGCTAGATTACTAAAAGTTGTTATGCTTAAAGTTGTTTTCACTGGACTTTTGTAGTAGTATGCAGACAGGTCTGTTCACTTATTTACAGTCTACTTCAAGAGTTCTAGAAATTGCAAGGGATTTTGTCAGTATATTTTTAGGGGTAATTTACATTGAACCAGGTACGAAGTTTTTATATGGAAAGTCTGAAGCACTTGAACTTCAGTCGTCTGTTTTCATTGGATTTTGTTGAGTATTTGAGCGCGCTAATTAGGCCTTCTAATGCGCAGCTGCTAAAACTTTGCGCTGAGCTTAAGTATTGGAATATTGACCGTATTTCTAAAAAAACCGCCAATCAATTACCGCACGATTTAACGCTGGAAGACGTGAATGCCATTAAAAAAATGATTCATGTTGCCATTAACAAAGCGTTGATTAAGTATCCAGAAGTAATGTCTGACCAACTGCTATTTTTAACAGTTGGCGCCATACAGATACAATCGCAAACCAGCTCCGATAAAGCATGGAGATTAGTCAATCAATCCATCGTTAACCATTTGAACTCACAAAAAGAAAAACGCTTTTTTGCGATTGGATTTTTAATCACGGCTATTGTGATGTGTGTGTATATCACCAGTGTGAACAATGTTAAAAAATTAGATAGCCATCACGATGTTCCACAATCTCCGCTTGAAGTGTTTGGAATAAGCGAACCAGTCAAAAGTGATGCCGACCCTGTGACCCTGAGCATGCTAAAACTGACGTATCACAAAATGCAAAGTGGCACTTGCCAATTACCGCAGGCAGCCATGTTGCCGCCTGAACAAAGACACGCTTTTTTATTGTTTATAAACAAAGGTGTGGTTGAAGTGCAGCATGTAGAAAATCTTAGACTTGCTATCAATTATGTTAATTGCCTCTATCCACAAGAGCTGATGCATCCATCGCCCTCCATTGGAAATAGGTTATAAGGAAATATGATGAACATGAATGAAAAAATACTCGCAACAGCAACCATGCTTTTTGAATCTAGAGGCATTCAAGCCTCCGGTATTGATACGATTATTGCAGAAGCTGGCATTGCAAAAGCGACGCTTTACAAATACTTTCCGAGTAAGAATCTGCTGATTACCGCTTACTTAAGGGATAAATCGGATAAGTTTTATGAGTGGTTGAATGCAAGACTGGTATCAAAAAAAGCTAACTCGATTGATATACTGATCTCACTATGTGAATTGGTGGAAATATGGATTGTGACGCCTAAGTTTCATGGATTGCCGTTTCACATCGCATCTGTGGAATTTCCAGATCCAGAGCATCCGATCAATCAATATTCCGCAGTATTGGCTGTTGAATTACAAGGTTATTTAACCAAGATTGCAGAAACGGCGGGGGCAAAGGATCCAGAAGCACTTAGCCAGCAACTCACTATTTTATTTGAAGGCGCGGCATTATTGGAAAGACTAAGCCCAGGTTTAGGTGCCGCTGAACGCGCGAAAAATGCAGCCATCACCTTAATTAAAGCATCTGTATAAAAGTAAAAAGCTGAATTTTTCTTTCGCCGAACTATTTCTAGTTATTTCTTTAAAAGCGCGATTGCGTTCATACAGTAACGCAAACCACCTTTGCCCGGACCATCTGGGAACACATGGCCTAAGTGCGCATCGCAAGTATTACAGGTAGTTTCCACACGCGTCATGCCATGTGCGTTATCCAAATGATAAGCGATCGCGTTTTCTTGAATCGGTTGGCTAAAAGAAGGCCAGCCTGTTCTGGAATCAAACTTTTCTGAAGCATCAAACAGCAAATTATCACAGCATCTGCAAGCGTAAATGCCTGACTCTAATACTGAGCATAATTCAGAACTAAATGCTCTTTCAGTTCCCGCTTCTCGCGTGACCCAATATTCCTCGTCACTCAATTGCTGACGCCATTCTGCTTCTGTTTTAACTACCTTCTTTTCTGGCTTAAGATTGCCTTCACGGGCAAAACCCAATACATCATTCCATGTCAGCATACTGCTTCTCCTGATTGAATTTTTATACTTATCTGAGCTAACTAAACTTGATTTAGTTGCATGATTTTAATTACGTAAAAATTATGCCGTATTCTACATGAACACTAAAAAGTGAGATTAAAAGCAGTATTCTTTCTACTCATTTTTTAGAGGTGAATGATTGAAATTATTATTAATTGAGCGTTAAGTAACGGTGAGCTAAATGTGCACAGCTGCTGTTGAACAGAAACAATCTGATGCATGGTCATTCACAATTCCAACCGCCTGCATCCAAGCATAAACAATGGTTGGGCCTACGAATTTAAAACCGCGGCGTTTAAATTCTTTTGAAATCTCTTCAGAAAGTGGCGTTGTGACAGACACATGTGAGCCATCGCCTTTTAATACTTTGCCTTTTGTAAAAGACCAGCAAAACTCACTGAAATCCTCACCTCTTTCCAGCATATCGCAATAGATTTTTGCACCTTTGATGGTTGCCTCAATTTTGGCGCGAGCGCGAATAATTCCTTCGTCATTCATCAAATGCTCTATGTCTTTTTCATCGAATTTTGCTACTTTTACTGGATCAAAATTAGCAAATGCTTTGCGAAACGCCTCACGCTTTTTAAGCACGATAATCCAAGCAAGCCCCGCTTGAAATCCTTCCAGCATTAGCATTTCCCAAAGCATACGTGAATCACGCTGCGGAACTCCCCACTCACTATCATGATAGGCTTGCATCAGCGCATTGCTTTCTGCCCAAACACAGCGTTTGCGCGTACTTACTTCTTTTGAAGATATATTTGGACTCATTTTACCTATTAGCAAGCTATCTAGTTTTTAATCATAAATGTAATAAAGTTAAAAATCACCTTTATTTCCTGCTTTAGTAAGGTTAAGTTCTCTTGGATCATTTGCATGAGACCAATCAAATTCAACCAGTCCAGATTCCAAATTCAACCGTTTTAAAAGTTTGTGCGCATCGAAAGGTGCTTCACTTTTATATCATTATCGAAATAACAGTAGATATCGCACGATTTTCTTACTAACGGTTCTTGGTCAGAAACTAAATTAGTACTTTTTGGTTGTCCGCCTTCGCTCCATGTATCTATAAAAAGTTTCTAAACGGCCCTATCTACCAATGTAGTTGCTGTAATATATGTACGAGATTGACCAAGTTTCAGTTGTGTTGATTGGAACCTACAAAACCTAGTAAAACTCAAGTAATATGGTTTCACTATAATAAAAATTTAGGTGTGGAATGAAGCTTGATGTGCGTACAACCATGGTGCTACTCGCAATGCTGTCCATCATGATTTCGGGTTTAATACTACTAGCCGGTCTTCGTACACGAAGTTTTACTAGCATAAAACAATGGTCAATTGCTAGCTTATGCATTGGTTTGGGCTTAGGGTCTGCTTATTTTTTCAGAACAGTAACACCTAGCGCTAAATTAGCTGTTGTCGTTGGCTCAGCACTAGTGGCCTCTGGTGTAGCTTTGCAATTCACTGGGATACAATCTTTCAAGCTGAGCCGCATTTACAAGGGATTAGCTATTTCCTATGTCGCTGTGACTATACTTCAGACTTATTGGTTTGAATTTATACAAATAGATATTAGCGCTCGTTCTATTGCGAACTCACTTTTGTTGTCTATAGGGTACGCAGCATGTGCCAGCCTGCTTTTGCGTAACACTAAACCTCCACTTAGAGCAGTCTTATGGTTTACTGGTTTGTCGTTTGCCTTGCTATCAGTAGTCATGCTGATAAGGGCAATTGTAATCGCGCACTCTTTAGAGGTTTATAGTCTTTATTCAAATACTCCGATTAATCCGATTACTTTTGTTATCAGTTGCGTACTTCAGGTGTGTGTTGCGTTTGGCTTCATGTTAATGTTGAACCATCAATTCATAGCAGAAATTGAAAAAATAGCTTCTAGGGATACATTAACAGGAGCTTTCAATCGACGTCAGCTTGAACAAGAGATAGTACGGTTACAGTCGCGCTTTGAACGTACAGGCGATAAATTCTCTTTAATGCTAATAGATGTAGATAATTTCAAATTCATTAACGATAACTATGGGCACCCCAATGGCGATGAAGTCTTGCGCAGATTAACCAATATAGCAATTGCAACCATACGGGTTGAGGATTATTTTGCGCGTTATGGGGGAGATGAGTTCTGTATTCTACTTCCCTCAACATCAACTGACAAAGCTCTTATCGTAGCTGACCGCTTAAGAGAAGCATATGCCTCGACTACTTTTGAATTCGGAGGAGAAGTTATGAAAAGTTCGATTAGTATCGGAATTACTGATTCTTCTAAAATTGGTTTAGAGTCCAGAAATCTAATTGGTGCAGCAGACCGAGCACTCTATAAAGCCAAGCAATATGGTAGAAACAAAGTGGTTTTTTACTCGGCATCAGATAGCGTATGAATAACACTTTAACTCAGAAATTCTTACAAGTGACAGTTGATATTCTTTCAAACAGATTGCCGTAGTCACCCTTCGACTCAGATTTTGAATGTCCGCTATGTATGGGCCGAAAAACTGCGACATTAACGGCTCTAAACGGACGCTCAGTCTAGCGACCCCATCTTAACTAAATTCATCCGCTGGAAGAAGATCAATAAGCGAAAGCTGCCTGGTGTTTCTTCACGAACGCTTCCCACCGTACGGGTTCTTTACCAGTAATGCCTGAAAAATTGTCGAATGTCTCGTCCACGCCGGGAATGGCATAGGCGGCAATGCGTTTGAAGTTATCGCACACGCAGTTCATATAAGCCATTTCGGCACCGGCTACCCGCATGTTCTCCAGAAAAATCTCTGGAGATAAGGACTCGTAGCGGAACGGCTGCCCTAACACTTCGGACATAATAACCGTGATGTCGCCGTATGATTTGGCGTCATAACCTAAGCGATACGTTTTACCGGCATGTTTGTCTGGGTGTAAAAGCGTTTGTGCAGCGACTAAGGCAACATCCTCGCCATCGACCCAGCTAAACGGAGCATCTCCGGTGAATTGCTGGATGACGCCATTATTCACCGCCTTCGTGCCATCGTAGCTGAGTAAATTTTGCATGAAGGCTTCCGGTCGCAAGTGCGTGAATGAGAAACCTGACCACTCAATGTACCGCTCCACAAACTGATGCCATGCCCAGTGCCCAATCGTCGTGTCGTCACGTCCGCAAGCACCGAGATGCACAATATGCTGCACACCGGCCAGCTTGGCTTTGTCCAAAAATGCTTTGCTCTGGCGCAGCATGTCTACTGAATAACCAGTCACAAGGAAGACTCTGTCGATTCCTTGTAACGCGGGTGCCAAGGTCTCCTCTTTATCAAAGTCGAGGATGACCGTACGAATACCTTGCGTTTCGAAAGCTTTGGCCTTGGCGGGTGAACGTGCTGCGGCCACTAACGTGATGGAGTCATCGGCTTGAAGGAAGCGAAGTGTGTCGCCGCCAATTTGACCGGTAGCGCCAGTAACGAGAACGGTTGGTTTCTGATTGTTCATCTGTAAATCCTATTCTATGGTGGATGTAATGTCTGGCTGCTGAGCCCTTCTCGACTTGGTCACATGCTCGGCGCAGCTTGAAAGCACAAGCTTACTATAAAATTTATTTCAGATTAATGGTATATTTTACTATTAAATGAGAATTTAATTCATTAATAGGAGGCTTGATGTATTCTTCGGAGCGTTTGAAAGGCATAGATGTGTTTGTCTGCGTTGCAGATATGGGCAGCTTTACAGCAGCGGCTGCACGGATGAACCTAACTAGTTCTGCTGTAAGCAAGGGCATCGCCCGATTAGAAGGCAGACTTCAAACACGCTTATTCAATAGAACTACACGACGTCTGTCGCTGACTGACGCTGGAACGGAGTTCTATCGCACGTGTACAGGAGTATTGGCAGATCTTAAAGAGGTTGAGTCGTCTCTTCATTTGGAAAACACAGAGCCTCGTGGAAAGGTTCGTATTGACCTACCTGCGTCATATGGGCGCTTGCATGTACTACCGGTCATTCTGAAATGTATAGAAGAGTATCCATTGCTAATACCGCACATTACGTTCTCTGACCGATTCGTCGACCTTGTTGAAGCAGATATCGACATTGTCGTGCGAATCGGTGGCTCTGACGTCTGGCCTAATGTCTTAGGACATCACTATTTAGGCAAGGCTCGAAATATATTTTGTGCTTCACCCACGTATCTAAGCAAATATGGCGAACCCTTAAATGAGCTAGATTTAGAACATCACAGTTGTATTGTATATGGCGAAGGTCAAGGCATGGTGAGTCCTTGGTACTTTTCCGAAACTAAGACTGGATACACTGAACGCCGAGTAATGCCAGCGCGGATTGCTATAGGTGATGGTGAGGGTGAGTTAGTTGCGGCAATAGCCGGACATGGAATCGCTCAGTTACCAACATGGTTGGTCAAGCACGAGATCGAAAAAGGCACAATAGTAGAAGTTCTTCCAAACTTGGCAACGGATGGCCTGATACTGAACCTTGTCTGGCTCAAAAGTCGTCAAGCTCTTCCCAAGGTCAGTGTTTTACTAGGGGCGCTCGCCGCAGGATTGACGCTACCAAGCACCAACTGAGTCTTCAATAAACGGGCAAAAGATACGTCCGTTTCGGGCCGACCTATGCCAGCTTACTAAAGACAATAAGCGGCCCAAAGCAGACATTGATAAATAGCACCGTGCTTACAACCCTATATAAATTGATTTAAATTTATATAGGGTTGTAAGTAGTCGGTCGGTCCACTGTATTTTCGATATGTTGCATAAATTAATTTAGAATTTTACTAATTAGCCATATACAGAGTTTACGGCGCATCATCTTGCAGCTAGTTTCCTTAGTACCACATAGAAAACAGGCGTTAGAAACAATCCAAATAGCGTTACACCAAGCATGCCCCCAAATACAGTGATACCCGTAGCCTCCCTAACTTCACTGCCTGCGCCATGTCCTAAGAGCAATGGGACAGAGCCTGCAATAAAAGCAACAGAAGTCATGATGATTGGGCGCAACCTCAAGTGGCATGCCTCAAGTGCTGCTTCTATGATGCCCATGCCTTGAAGTTCCAACTCACGCGCAAATTCAACAATCAGTATCGCATTTTTGCATGCCAAGCCCATTAGTACTACAAGGCCGACCTGTACGAACACGTTGTTGTCACCTCCTGTGAGCCATACTCCGAATAGCGCTGAACACATACAAACAGGAACAATTAGAATGACGGCGAGAGGTAGTGTCCAACTTTCATATAGGGCAGCTAGCACTAGAAAAGCTAGCATGACAGACAGTGGAAACACGACTGCCGCGGTATTGCTTTGAGAAACCTGCTGGTAACTAAGATCTGTCCATTCCATCACGATTCCTGGGGGTAGCGTCTTCTTTGCTATCTCCTTTAGTTTAGAAATAACTTCAGATGACGATAGAATTTTGGGGTCTGAATCACCAATAACATCAGCTGCTGGATAGCCATTATAACGAACGACAGGATCAGGCCCAAAAGTTGGTACTACCGTCACCATTGATCCAATCGGCACCATTTCTCCATTAGCATTACGGGTACGTAAATTAGTGATATCTTCAGGTTGCTGGCGAAATTCAGTATCCGCCTGAACCATGACTCTGTTTACACGACCGAATATATTAAAGTCATTTACATAGGCAGATCCAAGATAGATTTGCATGGTGTCAAAGATATCTGTCATAGAGACGCCTTGAGCTTTTGCTTTCTCTCTATCTACCTTCACTTCCAACTGTGGAATATTAGATTGATATGAACTGACTGGGTATGTCATACCTGGCGTATTCGCTATTTCAGCTTGAAAAGCCTTAAGTGCATTTTGAAGTGCGCCATAACCTAGACCTGCTCTATCTTCCAAATAGAGTGAGTATCCCGAACCATTGCCAAGCCCTTGAATAGGTGGCGGTAACAAAGCGTAAGAAAAGCCGGACTTAATTTCAGCAAACTTGCTATTTAGCTCATCATTAATCGCTGCTGCACTCCTGCTACGCTCATTGAAAGGTTTTAGAATAACGTATGAGGTGGTGAAGTTGGGCGTATTCACTGACTGTAAGGCATTTAAACCAGAGTATGCATTGACCATCTCTACTCCCTCGACTTGCTTAGCAATAGCTACCATTTTGCGTGTCACGTCATCAGTTCTTGATAAAGATGCACCTTCTGGCAATTGAGAGCCGGCAAAGAGGTACAGCTTGTCTTGAGTAGGTATAAATCCGCCCGGTACTGTATGAAACAAAAAAGCGGTTACAATCAACAAAATAGCATATACAGCAAACACTGGTCCCCGATTACTAAATGTGCGCGAAACAATCGTTTGATATCCTTTTGAGCTACGCTTAAAGAATCTATTAAAAGGATTGAAAATCCAGCCAAATGCAAATTCAATTCCACGCGATAAAGCATCTTTGGGAGCGTCATGTCCTCTTAACAACATTGCCGCCAATGCAGGTGACAAAGTTAATGAGTTAACAGCTGATATGACCGTTGAAATTGCGATAGTGACGGCAAACTGTTTGTAGAACTGGCCAGTTACTCCTGACATGAACGCCATTGGCACAAAAACAGCACAAAGCACAAGTGCGATAGCGATTATAGGACCTGAAACTTCCTGCATTGCAAGATGAGCAGCCTCTTTTGCACTATGACCAAGTTCAATATTTCTCTCTACGTTTTCGACCACTACAATGGCATCATCTACAACAATACCTACAGCAAGGACGAGCCCGAACAATGTCAATGTGTTAATTGAATAACCAAATAGATACAAAAATGCAAATGTTCCTACTATTGAAACCGGCACTGCAATGAGTGGGATAATTGAAGCTCTCCAACTTTGCAGAAATAGAATAACAACTAAAACTACCAATATGACTGCTTCAAACAATGTGTGTTGAACTGCACTAATGGAGTCTCTTACAAACGTAGTGGGATCCCATACAGCACGATATTCAACGCCTTTAGGAAATCTTTCTGCTAGCTCATCTAATTTTTTATACACTTCATCAGCGACACCAAGTGCATTTGCCCCTGGTGTTAAAAAGATACCGAGCGATGTTGAGTTATTCTCATCCTGATATACACGTAGCGTATAGTCACCAGCTTCAAGGGCTACTCTGGCAACATCTGAAAGACGAACAACTTGGCCATCAATACCATTTTTTATAATGATGTCTCTAAATTCTTGCTCCGTCACCAGTCGACCACGCACATTGATTGAAATGAGCGAGTCTGTGTTTTTAGGAGAGGGTTCAGCACCAAGTTGGCCCGCAGACACCTGCACGTTTTGCTCTCGAATTGCGTTGATAGCATCAGTAGCCGTAAGCTCCCTAGACGCTAATTTATTTGGATCTAGCCAAATACGCATTGCGTAATCACCGGAGCCATAGAGCCCAACGTCACCGATTCCATTTAATTTTGAGAGTTCATCTTTAATGTGCAATCGCAAATAATTGCGCAGGTACAGAGAGTCGTAACTATTGTCTGGCGAAAAAAGACTCACATACATCAGCGGGGTAGGCGATTGTTTTTGGGTTGTCACTCCAAACTGGCGCACTTGGTCTGGTAATCTTGTTAAGGCCTGACTTACTCTATTTTGTACGCGAACCGCTGCAACATCAGGATCCACATCCGATTTGAAGGTAATAAACACTTGCAAGCTCCCGTCAGAGCCTGCAACCGACTTCATGTAAATAATGCCTTCAACACCATTTATGGCCTCTTCAAGCGGAATGGCAACGGATTCTGCAATTTCCTTCGGGTTAGCGCCAGGATAGGTGGCACGGACCACGACACTCGGTGGAACCACCTCTGGATACTCACTAACTGGCAATTGAGGGATTGCAATAAGGCCAATAGCGAACAGGATAATTGACAATACAATTGCAAAAATCGGTCGATCAATGAAAAATTTAGAGAAATCCATTGATGACTCCTATTTATTAATTGAGTTATTTGGAGATGCGGCTTTGGTAGAAGATAATTCCATAGACACAACGTTTGGTTTCACTTGTGCGCCTGAAAAATAAATTCTTTGTAATCCGGCTATAACTACTTTGTTATCTGGCGCTAGCCCAGATTCGATTACTCTCAGTCCGTTCCATGTTCGGCCAAGCACCACATCTTTTCTGACTGCTTTATTGCCTTCTTCTAAGATATATACATAGTTGCGATCCTGATCAGTAAGAATCGCTTTGTTATCAAGAAGAATCTTCTGAGTATCATCATCGCCGGCCATTTGGACACGAGCGTACATTCCTGGCGTAAATAACCTATCTGCATTATTGAGTTTTGCGCGGGCACGAATGGTGCCAGTAGTAGGATTGATTTGATTGTCGAGAAAATCTACGTTACCTAAGTGCGGAAATCCTTGCTCATTAGCCAAGCCAACTCGCACCTGCGCGCCTCCCTCGCTTTTACTCTTCCTTCGTGCTTCTGACTTGTAACGCAAATAGCTATATTCATCTGGGTCAAAATAAACGTATACAGGGTTTTGTGAAACGAGTGTGGTTAGAGTGGTTTGATCGGCAACAACGAGATTACCAACAGTTAAAATAGCTCTACTGACACGCCCGCTGATGGGTGCTCGTACTTCAGTAAAGCCTAAATTCAACTTAGCTACTTCCAATGCAGCTTCAGCATCCTTAATATCTGCTTGAGTTTGCGCTTGAGTCGCTTGACGAGCTTCAGTTTCCTCTCTTGAAATTGCGTTATCTTTCAATAAGACTTGAGCGCGATTACTTTGTGATTGAGCAAGAGCATCAGTAGCAACCATTCGCTCATGACGCGCGGCCGCACTGTTCAAGGTAGCTCGGTACGGGCGCTGATCTATGAGAAACAATAAATCTCCTTTTTGAATTTCATCCCCTTCTTTGAATGCAATTCTTTGAATATATCCGCTGACACGCGGCCTTATATCCACAGATTCAATTGCACTTATGTGGCCATTAAATTGATCCCACTGTTGGATAGATTGAAATAAAACGGTTGCAACATCGACTTCAGGAAATGGAGCGACTTGAGCTTCCTTCGCTTTTTTCTCGCATCCATTTAACATGGTTGTAATTAGCAGTATCCCTACGGCTATTAAAAATGATTTATTTGAAAAACTTTTGACTATTGATTTATTCAAGTCATTCATGACGTTGCTCTTATCTATGTTAATTTTGATGCATTGATTGTTAACGATTATTTATGATCTATTTATTCAATAAAGTTGAATCATTGGAAATATTTGAGGGCACTATAATATGGATATTAAGACTATATTAGTAGTAAGGATTTTTGTATAACTCATTCAAATATTTTGAGTTTTTTAAGTTACAGCTCCTGTTTTTGGCCGCTAAGCATCTAATAACGCATCTTGGTTATCAGTACAATGAAGTTAGTACTTAACCATTTAATAACTCCCCATATTATTCCATGAAATATTGAATAGAAAGAAAGCCGCCAGCGTCCAAATTAGCAAGCTGATATGAGTAAGTTGTAGACCTTCTTGCTTAATCCAATAACCGAACCACAGACCACCTAGATGCATGGTAAAAAGACAAGCAGAAAATGAAGCAAGTGCAATATTTAACCAAGGTTGTGCCGCAGTGAGGTCGCATGCAATGACCAGCTTATAACTTCCTATCCAAAATGATAAGGCTGCAATAATTTGGAGTAGCAATATAAATAACAATCCAATCTTATGTAAGGTTACAAAAGATAGGGCTCGATTTAAAAGTGGTGTATTGATTACAGGTGGTAGTGTAAGTGGCGCCATAGACATGATATTGCCAATAGCAGCTATTGAGCTTTGGAAAGCCTGATAGTTATTAATAATTGCAATAGTTAACCATACCGTCAACCCGATAGCGTGAATTGCCTGAAATAGCCAAATAGAAGTGTGTAATGTCATATTAGATACTTGCCCTATGGTTAACTAGTTGTACTGCATGAGTTTTTGCATTGTTTAATTTTTAATGATTCTGTAGGCAAGAATGGCTGCCAGGGCAGGCGCGATGGCAAACGAACCAAATAACCACACCGCGGCAGATTGCACGCCTTCAGTACCATTATTCAGACCTGCCGTATTAACCACCAATCCTGCTGCTGCTGCACCTATTGCCATTCCGTACAATTGAACGGTGGTGATGGCCGCTGATGCCATATCTTCTTCGTTGGCGGGTGCTAGGGTTAATACCTGAGTCACTAAATGTGGCCATCCTATTCCTACACCAGCTCCAGCACTAAAAAGGGTCAAACCGCAGAGTAATGTTAGTAAATTGAGTTCTAATGCTAAGAAATTGGGAATGACCAACGCTAAAGCCAGTAGGCTAATAGTGCAAAGCATTGGGCCTATACGTAATAAACGCATGGCATTTGCACGATGGTTACCTGAAGAAAGTAGTGAGCCTAAACTCCAGCCACCTGCCATAAGTGCCGTTAAATACCCTGCGGCTAAGGGTGTGTAATTGTGTAAAGTCTGTAAAAAATAAGGCACAAAAATTTCAGTAGTTGTACCAATAAGCAATAAGGCAATGCTTGCATAAGTGGCACCTAACGGCATGTTAATCATTGCGCCGCTGCTAGGCAGCAATCGTACAGATGTTCGTTTGTCCCACATAATTGCAGTACCACCTAGAATTAAGCCACTAATAAGGCCAATACTCTGCCAGATGATTTCCATTGACATGCTGCCCGCTGCGACTGCTAATACAGAACAGGTGAGTAAAAAGATTTGAGTCATTGGAATATTCGGTGCTTTATTACTTGGCGATTTGAGTTTTGTGTAAGGACGTAATTGAGCAGATACTAAAATTCCTTGAAGTAGTGACACTGGAAGTAATATCCAAAATGCCCAGCGCCAATGACCTAATTGTGCAAACAAACCGCCTACTGCAGGGCCACAAAGTGTTGCAACTCCCCACATGCCAGACACTAGTGCAACTGCACGCGACCATAAAGACGAAGGAAATACAACTCGAATAAGTGCATAACTTAATGCTGCAAGGATGCCGCCTCCCAAGCCTTGTATGCTGCGTCCAATGAGCATTAAAGGCATAGATATTGCAAATGCACAAATCACTGAACCTATTGCGAATATCATTAAGACTGATATATAAGCTTGGCGAGCGCCTAATATATAAAACAATTTAACTGACATTGCAGCACCAATGATGGAAGCCACCACAAAAAGCGTAGTGTTCCAGGCATACCAATCTAGCCCACCAATCTCTTGCACAACTGAAGGCAGCACCGTGGTAACGATATGCACATTAATTGCGTGCAGTGCTACACCACCAGTTAATGCCAGAGCGAGTAAGCCATTTTTACCTTTAAGCAAGTCTCCCCATGTCGCGGTAGCGGATAAGGGGGTTGCTTTTCTGATACTTAACTCTTCCAAATCCAACCCTTTCATCGCTCGACAAGACAGCGAAGTTCCTCTATTATCCAACCAATAGCTTGGATAATAGAGGAACAATATGAATAATGCAAGCATTGTCTTTGATAATTTAAATGCGGAACCCACTGCAGACCGCATCTTATTTTTTATCAAATCGAAAGGCCCTACATCCACAGCTGCGCTTTCAAAAGCATTAGAGATGACCAGTGAAGCTGCGCGGCAGCAAGTACAAAAACTGATTGCCTTAGGGTTGATTGAAGGTCAGCAGGAGGCGATCTCTGGCGTGGGACGGCCTCGCCAAAACTGGGTGCTAACTGAAGCTGGTAATAATCGATTTCCCAATACACATGCTCAATTAACGGTGCAGTTAATAGGATCTATTCGGCAACTTTTTGGTGAAGAAGGCTTAGAGCGCTTGATTCTGCAGCGTGAAGATGAGTCGCGCAACAGCTACCTTCAGGCTTGCTCGGGTAAATCTTTGCACGAAAAATTAAAGCAGCTTGCAGCAATACGATCGAGCGAAGGCTATATGGCAAGAGTTGAAATAGATGGGAATGATTGGTTGTTAATAGAAGATCATTGCCCAATTTGCGCTGCAGCCCGCACATGCTCAGGATTTTGCCGCTCTGAGTTACAACTCTTTCAAGATGTTATTGGAGATGTTGCTAAAGTAACACGCGAGCAGCATCTACTTTATGACGCTAGACGCTGTGTTTATCGAATTACACTGATTGCTAAGTAGGATGTATGTAAAGCTCATCAAAATCCAAGTGTAGACGCAATAATGGATATTTGAAGATATCTATCTAATAATTAAAACTTTGAATAACCAATAAAGGATACTTTGTACGCTTAACAGGCCTACAACTTAGAGCACAAAGCGTACTTGTGATGCTCGGAATGATTGAAGTAGCCTAATGCACATTCTGCTCCATTTGTTAATACCTCCTTAAATGCAGTCATTAGAATCAACAACTTACCCACCAATAAAATATTAAGATCCGTTTTTTTAAGGTATTTTTTAACATTAATTTTATGCAATAACATAGCAATTTCTGAAGTTATTGTTGGCCGCGTTGTGGGTGTAAAGATGGGCATATCGAAGCTTGGTGGTTGCATAGAGCCACAGCGGCTACATATAACCGAACTTCCAGCTTAAACTAAGTCGCAGCAAATCGAACTTTATGCTATTCAATTGATTTAATTGAGTTTTTATATTTATTCAATAGTTGGATTATTTTTTGCTCTACCTCCTTTGCAGTTCAACAATATAAGGGGGAAATAGATGAAAACAAAATTAAAACAAAAATTGATATTGGCCGCAGTTATCGCAGCTTACTCAATGTCACAAACCGTGTTCGCTGAAGATAAAAGTGAAACAGTTAACCTTGAAAAAGTAAAGATTATTAGTACCACACCGCTATCTTCAATTGGCTTGCCAATTAACCAAATCCCATCAAATGTACAAACGCTTAATGCAAAAGATTTGGAGAAGTCTCAATCACTGGACATTACTGATTACATGACACGTTATTTCAGCGGCATTAATATCAATAATATTCAAAATAACCCATTGCAGATGGATGTTAACTATCGCGGCTTTATCGCTTCACCGTTACTGGGCTCTCCCCAAGGACTTTCTGTTTACGTAGATGGCGTACGTATGAATCAGGCCTTTGGCGATGTGGTCAGTTGGGATCTCATTCCAAAAAATGCAATCTTGGGCATGCAATTAATGCCAGGATCCAACCCGCTGTTTGGATTAAATACATTAGGTGGCGCGCTATCAATTCAAACTAAGGATGGGCGCAACTCACCAGGTGGTGCGCTTCAACTCACTTATGGATCATTTGATAGAAAAATAGCCGAATTTGAATATGGCGGCTCACAAGATAGTTTGGATTGGTTTGTTGCTGGGACTTATTTTGATGAAAACGGCTGGAGAGATAAGTCACCAACTGACTTTGGCCAACTTTTTGGTAAAGTGGGATGGCAAGGTGAAAACACAAATCTTAAATTGACGTACTCCTATGCAAATACAGATTTAACAGGTAACGGCTTAGTGCCTAAATCACTCAATCGTCGTGATTATGATGCTGTCTTTACATCGCCTGATAATACAAAGAACAAATCTAACTTTGTAAATTTGCAACTAGATCACTTCTTTACCGATGCGGTTAATTTATCCGGTAATGTGTACTACAAAAAATTGAAAACTAACACATTAAATGGCGATATGAATGATGAGTCTCTACCAGAGGTTCCCGGTGGCGCAGGTCAATCAATGGGCACCAATTATGGTGGAGCGAGTGCTGCAAATAATTGTCTTGCGCAGGTTTTAGCGGCAGACGAGCCTGGTGAGAAATGCCCTGGGGTGATTAATCGTACCAGCACAGTGACAGACACTTTCGGTCTGTTTTCACAGGTTAGTGTAGTCAACAAATTGTTTGATTTGAACAACTCCTTCGTAGTTGGTGCAGGTGCGGAATATAGCAGTATTAAATTTAATCAATCAGCTGAATTTGCTGATATATTTGGCCGCGCTGCAGTTGGCACTGGATATATGGCAGATGGTACCAATGGCGATATTGATGGTGATCCGGATGACAGAAGAACTAAATTAAACAGCAAAAATGTTGTGTATAGCATTTATGGTACCGACACACTTGCGCTTAACGATAAGTTAAGTTTAACTGGTTCAGCACGCTACAACCACGTTAGGGTTGCAAACCGCGATCAGTTAATTACGGATAGATCTGACCCTGGCACTTTGACAGGTACACATCATTTCAACCGTATTAACCCTGCAGTTGGGTTAACTTATGCGCATACAGAAACCCTTAATTTCTATGGTGGCTATAATGAAGGTAGTCGCGCACCTACATCTGTTGAGCTAGGTTGTGCTAACGAAGATGCGCCTTGCCGTCTACCGAACTCTTTCGCTGGTGACCCACCTCTAAAACAAGTGGTCACAAAAAGCTGGGATGCTGGTGTGAGAGGTCGTTTTAATGATGATATTAAGTGGAGCGCAGGTGTATTTACTGCAACCAATTATGATGACCTTCAATTTGTAAGCGCTGGTAGCACAGGTGCAGGCTTCTTTAAAAACTTCGGTGAAACAAGAAGACGTGGTATTGAGGCAGCTCTTTCTGGTGATTACAATGCATTGAGCTATGGTGCAAGTTATACCTTTCTAGACGCTACCTACCAAAGCGGCGAAACTATTAACGGTAATAACAATAACTCTGGTCAACCTGTATCAGCTATTGAGGGGAATGGTGCTAACTTAACGCCTGTAAGTAGAGTAGTTAGCATTAAAAAAGGTGACAAGATTCCGCTTTTACCAAGAAATCAACTCAAATTATTTGGTAGTTATAAATTTACACCAGCATTTGAGTTAGGTGCTGACGCTCAAATATATTCAGATGCTTTTGTACGCGGTAACGAGAATAATGACCACAAAGCTGGCACCGTTACTTACAATTGTGTTGGTGCTGTAAATGCTGACACAGGTGCAGTTAATGCGGCTCCATGCGGAAACAGAACGAAGCAAGGTGAGTTTAAAGGCGGCGGAAAAATAGGTGGCTATACGCTTGTTAACCTTGTCGCTAGCTATAAAATCCAACCGGAATGGAAGCTTTTTGGCCGTGTAAACAATCTGTTCGATCGTGAATATGCGACAGCAGGACAATTAGGCGCAGATCCATTCAACTCAGGCGGTAACGTTGCTTTAGGTACAGGAACGCAAGCGAATAGAAGTACAACTATTGGTGATACGTTTGTTGCTCCAGGTGCTCCACGCTCAGCATGGGTTGGCGTTCGTTATGAGTTTGGCGCTAAAAAATAGGCTTACCCATCTTTGATGGAATAAACTATTTATCAATGCTCGCATGTTAGGACCCTCTAAAATGCGAGCAATTTATATCAAATGTGAATGTCCTTTAAGAACCACTACAAGACATCAAAATTGAATTAAAAATAGCCGGCAATGCCGGCTATTTTATTTACTTGATTGGAGGTTAGACTAACTCGCCAGCTTTTCATTTTCGCCACATTTACAATGTTAACTCTCATATGCCCATAAAAAAGCCTGAATTATCAGGCTTTTTACTAGTGCTTTATGCGGTTGGTACTGGCGACTTATGAGGTTGAACTAGTCGCTTATGGGGTGTCGCACAACAGTACAGTCGCACCTCATTTTAATCAGTTTACCCACACTTACTCTCACCACAATTCAAACAAGTCAAACAACCATCCATGATAATCGCCGCTTTGGTTTGGCATTTATTGCACAGTTGTGCGCCTTTTGGAAAGCCTTCCGCGTTCATGTCTTCGCCTGATTTCGCATGTTTTTCTAGATACTCTGCTTTTTTCTCATCCACCAATTTTTGTTGATGTTGGTCTAAGCCTGGTTTTTTAAGCATGCCAATTTCTTGCAGATGTTGCTCTACGACTTCGCCAATCTCTGCCACCAAACTTGGTACGAATTTGCCGCCTTTTTTAAAGTAGCCGCCGCTTGGTTCAAATACGCTTTTCAGTTCTTCCACCAAAAACGTCACGTCACCACCTTTACGAAACACAGCAGACATCACACGGGTAAGGGCGACTATCCATTGAAAGTGATCCATGTTTTTGGAGTTGATGAAAATCTCGAACGGGCGACGGTGCTCTTGCGGCGTGCCTTCGTTCATCACTACGTCGTTAATGGTGATATAAAGCGCGTGCTCTGTGACTGGCGTTTTTACTTTATAGGTGCTGCCAGTGATTTTTTCTGGGCGGTCTAGCGGCTCGCCTAGTTGTACGATTTTCGCATTCGCTTCTTTAAGTTCTGCGGTTTTTGTTTTGTCGTCTTCACTCACTAGCGCATAGCCAGTGATTTTCTTTTCAATTTTAACTGCCATGATATTTCTCCTTTATGTTGTCATTCCGACGAAAGTCGGAATCTAGTGTCTTTATAAATCACTGGATTCCGTGTCGAGCACGGAATGACAATCTACTAAGAGCAACGGACTGTTAATCCGTGTTCCCTATAATCTAAAACTTCCCGTAGTAACCTTCTTTAAGCGCATCGTATAAATTCGCCGCGCTATGAATCTCACCATCATATTCAATCTCTTCATTACCTTTTACTTCTAACTCAGTGCCGTCATCTAGCGTGAATTTGTAAGTGGTATTTTCCAGATCTTTTTCAGTCACCAGCACGCCTTGGAATGCCTCTGGATTAAACCTGAAAGTGGTGCAACCTTTTAGGCCTTTATCGTAAGCGTAGAGATAGATGCTTTTGAAATCTTCAAAGTCATAATCGGTTGGCACGTTAATGGTTTTTGAGATAGAACTATCAATCCATTTTTGTGACGCAGCTTGAATATCCACATGCGCTTTTGCCATGATAGTTGATGAGTCTAGGAAGTAATCGGGTAACTTTTCATCTTCTTTATCGCTAAACGGCATCGCTTTTGGGTTAATTAACTCGCGATATGCCAATAATTCGTAAGAGAATACATCAACTTTCTCTTTTGATTTTTTGCCTTCGCGAATCACATTGCGATTGTAATGATGCGCAAAAGATGGCTCGATACCGTTGCTGGCGTTGTTAGCCAATGAAAGTGAAATAGTGCCAGTTGGCGCGATTGAGCTATGGTGCGTAAAACGCACACCTTTAGTAGCGATTTGGTTACGCAAGCCTTCTGGGAATTGCTGCATATAGCGGCTATATTTGCCCAACAACACTTTACCTGCCACTTTGCTGCCGACTTTAATGCCATCCGCCGCCATTTCTGGGCGTTTCGCTAGCATGTCTGCGGTTACTTCAAACTTCTCTTCCATGATAGGCGCAGCGCCTTTTTCATCGGCCAATTGCACGCCGATTTCCCAGCCCACTTCTGCCATCACGCGCGTCACTTCATCGGTGAACTTGATTGAATCTTCTTCGCCGTATTTCATTTTCATCATGGTGAGTGATGAGCCTAAACCCAAATAACCCATACCGTGACGGCGTTTGCGTGCGATTTCATCGCGTTGTTGCTGCAATGGTAAGCCATTGATTTCAACCACGTTATCTAACATACGCGTGAAAATAGCTACCACTTCGCGGTACTCAGCCCAATCAAAATGCGCTTCATCCGTAAATGGTTTTTTCACAAATTTAGTCAGGTTAACTGAACCCAATAAGCACGCACCATAAGGCGGCAATGGTTGCTCACCACATGGATTAGTCGCGCGAATATTTTCGCAGAACCAGTTATTGTTCATTTCATTCACGCGATCAATCAGGATAAAACCTGGCTCAGCGAAATCGTAAGTGCTGGACATAATTACATCCCACAAACGGCGTGCTTTGATAGTTTTATAAACGCGGCAAGCGACTTTTCCTGCGTCTAAGCCATGGTCTTGCGTTAAGTATTTACCTTTAACTGGCCACTCGCGCCACACCACATGCGCTTCATCGTTTACATTTAAGCCGTCAACAATCGCTTCTTTTTCCGTCACAGGGAAAGCCAGTTTCCACTCAGCATCCGCTTTTACCGCTTCCATGAACTCTTTTGTAATCAAGCAGCTTAAGTTGAATTGGCGTAAACGGCCATTCTCGCGTTTGGCTTTAATAAAATCCGTCACATCAGGGTGTGAAATATCAAATGTTGCCATTTGTGCACCACGGCGGCCACCAGCGCTGGACACGGTGAAACACATTTTGTCGTATATATCCATGAAAGATAATGGGCCGCTGGTATAAGCACCCGCACCCGCTACGAATGCGCCTTTTGGACGCAATGTGGAGAACTCGTAACCGATACCGCAACCCGCCTTTAGGGTTAAGCCAGCTTCATGTACTTTGCCTAAAATATTGTCCATGCTGTCTTCAACCACGCCAGACACCGTGCAATTGATAGTTGAAGTGGCTGGTTTATGCTCTAACGCACCCGCGTTAGAGGTGATGCGGCCAGCTGGAATCGCGCCACGGCGCAATGCCCATAGAAATTTCTCATGCCATTCATGGCGTTTATCATCCGTTGTTTCTACATCGGCCAGCGCACGCGCCACGCGTGAGTAAGAATCATCTATATTCTGATCAACGTGGTCGCCATTTTTGGCTTTTAATCGATATTTTTTATCCCAAATATCCAGTGAAACCGCTTGAATAGGGATTTCCTTTGCGGTTTCATTCTGCATATTTTCGCCTACTTTTTTTGCTGTTTCTACTGCCTTTAACATGGCTTACTCCCCTGATTTATCTCTGACTCAATGTATAACTAATGATGCTTTAACCTGAATGAATGCTAACTATGTGATTTATATTAATAATCACAAAATTTTTGTGTAAAAAAACTGCTTTAACACAACATGTTGTGTCTTGAATGGAAATTTAGGCCTTTATTTTGTGTACGTCAATACTAATTTTAAAGTTAATTTTGCACCATTTTGGTGTGTTAAGTCATTAAACAAGGCCAGTATTTGCATTGAGTTAAGGTGAGTGATTACTTACAGCACATTAAATTTAAAAAATAAATTTCTCGCTTAAATAAATGGTTTGTGTATGCGGTGGTTGTCAGAGCGTAAGTTGAAAAATGAAAATATTAGAATTAAGTTCAATGGTGATAAACGCTGGTCTTTTTGCGTATTAAACAATCTAACCGTAGATGCAATTGAAATAATAATTTCATGCATATGAATGTGTGTATTTGATGACTCGTTCAGTCAGGTATCTACATCTTGCGATGAAGGCAATGCAATCCAAAAAATGACTGTAACGACCTGCTAGATAACTATATTCTGCATTACTAGCAAAACTTAATTAAGAATTTTTTTATCAATAAAGATTAACCCAAAATTCTAAAATATGTCAATTTCGAGCATTTAAAAACTAATAGCCAGTCTCATTTAATCGATTATGCAACATGCGAATAATAAGTGGCCATGATGGATATTTATGGGAATATCCTGGTACAAACTCTACTTGCAAACCACCCTTGGCAATTTTGCGCCAGTAACGTCTAAAAAAGCCTAATTGATAATAACCAAACACGCCCCAGCGGATGAAAAACAAATTTACTTTGCCTGAATAAGGCTTAAGTTCATACATCGCTTCAGCAGGTTTTTTGACATATTTAATACGATTACGCGGATCTTCGACTGGTTTGTTTGAACCAGTGTTAATAACTTTCAGCGTGTTAGTTATTTTAAAACGGGTATCTTGTTGTTTAATCGCATCTCTTAATGCATAAGCTTTAGCACCAAGCCTGTCTGTCCAATCAAATAGCTTTCTAAACACACGTAGCATCTTCGTTTTTTCAGTGACATCGCGATCAACTAATCCTAAAAAACCAATTTTGTAGCCGCGTTGCATTAGCAAGTTAGCTACTTCTATCGAAATGTAAGCAGCGGCACAGTAGCCTGCAATTAAATAAGTTTGTGACGGAATCGTGCGCTCAATTTCATCTGCATAATATTGGCTTAAGGCAGTAATCACATCATGTGTTGGCTCTACAAAATCGTACGTACCACGCAGGCCATAAATCGTGCGCTCTTTACCGAAAATACTAATAATTGTGCCCATTTCTGGCGGACCGCCACACCAAATTAACGGTAATTTTGTTGCATTTGGTACATCGTGGACTTTAATCAGTAAAGATTTCTCATTGACACGCTCCCCCACCCATGAAGAGGTAAGCATGAGCAAGCCGCGATATAATTTAGGTGGTAGCGTATTCATTAATATTGATGCATCTTGAGGCATAGTTTCACTATATTCCATCTATTTTATTGCAACCGCTTGGGTATTTAATGCCCGTACACGCCCATGCAACTTAAGATCACGACTTGTAAGCGTAATTTGCATAGAGTAGCTTGGCATCAAGTGAAAATAATTATCGCTTAAAGTGCAATTGGGTACATCAATTGTGACGAAAAACGCAGGTTTATTTGTGCTTAAACTCAGGCAATAACAGTCAATTTCTACTTGCTTCAATGTAGCCACAATATCAACATCTTGGCGATTTTCTAGTGTTAAACTTGGTTCTACAAACACTTTTTGACTAATGATTTCACCATCTAAATTGGTGAGTTTAGCCACCGTTGCCACAAAGCCGCGCGCACCAAAGCGGTAGGCATAACTCGAGTCTACAAATCGTCCCAAGAATGCATCAACGCTAATACGCTTAACACTGCGCGGCGTTAATTGACAGGCTTGTGTAGCACGCTCAAATAAAGAGCCTTCTGCTGTGATCAAAGCGATTTCAAGCTGATAATCTAACAATTCCGCACTATCATTTGCCAAGTAAACGGCAAGGCCTTCCAAACCTTCGTCTACAAATAAAACTGTGATAGGTTGTGACGCGCGCGCTAAGCCGTAAAACGGCGATTTTGGTACACCAAAGCTATCAATATAACCCCAACCTGCGCCAGGTTTTAAATCGTGTAGCAGCCACACCAAAGCGGCGCGGCCTTTCGGCGCATTTGACCGAAATATTGCCATGGTTCGTTCAACTACCTCACAGCTTGCTGCGCGGCATAAATCTAAATAGCGTTGCGGTTGCGTAGCGCGCAGCGATTTAACGTTAACACCAAACAATTGCTCAACGTAATAATCAGTAATGTCAGCAAAATCCCAACCTGCGCCATTGTCTCTTGGTACACCTTCTTTCCAGTGCGGATGATGGGTTGGTAACAACTCTTGATTAAAAAATTGAATCAAACTGGATTCTTCTGGCACATGCGAAAATGCTAAGCATTCAGCAATAAGCTGGCCTTTAAATAAACGTGCATCGTCAAAATCACGCATATAACCACCAACGCCGTAGTAATGTGAACTGCCATTATTATTACCTACATGAAACGGAATCGTGTCTGACATTGGGCTAGAGCTGATATAGGTTACGTTGGGCGCGAATTGTGCTGATAAACCCTTCAACACATCATCAAAAATAGGATTTCCTAGTTGATTTAAATCTAACCCCATCATAGATGCTTGTTGCGCTACTTCGCTATTGCCCGCCAAAATACTTAAACAGGCACGGTTACCGTGTTTGTTTAAAAACTGAGTTGCCTCAACCGTCACGCTAGCCACAAAATCCGTATCGGTATCAGGATAATCAAAATTGGTAAAGGCAAAATCTTGAAAAATCAGTATGCCGAGCGCATCGCACAGTTGGTAAAAATCATCACATTCGTACGGCATATTGCCAGGAATACGCAACATATTAATACCCGCTCGCTTGAGTAGATTCAAACGTTCACGTAAATCTTCTGCGGATGTTTGCAAATTGGCTGGGCTCATCGGTGTCCAACATGCACCACGTAAAAAAATTGGTGTGCCGTTCATATTAATTTGGTTGTCTACTCGCGAAAACTGCCTAAAACCATAAAGACCTAGCTGTATTTCACAATCTGTATCTAATACCAATTTAAATAAATAACGTTGTGGCTTACCGTGTGTATGCGGCCAATACGCAGCGACATTTTGTACATCGCCACTTGCCTTAATATAAATCATGTCTTGTTGCTGACTAATATTAACTGGGTAATGGGCGACCTGTGTTTGAGTCGATTCATCTATCACTAACAAAATGACGCTTTCTGGCGACTTAACCAAACTTTTTAGCTGTAAATTCAGTGTAAAAACACCTGTATTCGGCAGCGATAAATGCGTATCTATTTGTGAGGATTGCACCAAAAACTGTTGTTGAGTAACTAATGATATTGGCCTGTAAGCACCGATTAGTTTAGTTGCCGAGGCAAAACCCAGCATATAACCCAGCGTTGGCGTGCGAATAAAGCGTAAGTGTCGCTCATTCACCAATTTTGTTGAGTGACGGCCCCGTGCTTGTTTTTTCGCTAATAAAGGCGCGATTGCTCTGAAACAAATATATAGCTGATTGTTCGCTTGTAAGTGTGCGCTCACATTCACCAAGTGTGTCTGGAAAGCGTTCCGCGATTGCACAATTAGATTGCCGTTTAAAAATACATCTGCGTGCGTAAGAAGCCCATCAAATTGTAAAAAATTTACCGTATTTGAATGAGTAGTCGCGTTAAAGCTAATACATACCCAATGATCATACTGATCTAATTGTGCGTCTTTCTGTACATCGTTGCTTGTGATGGTGCCAGGTACAGTTGTTACATTAAAAATTGCATCTTTTGGAATATCAGCAGGTATTTCGTAAACGCCATCCTCAGTTGTTAGATAAGAAAACTGGTAACCTGCCTGCGTATTTAGAGTTTCAACTGTTTCACCCGCTAATGATAAAAAGGCGTGTGGTATTGCAGAATTGGCGTCAGACACTGTCATGACATTTAAGAAAATGCCACATCCAAATGTTGGCTTGCTAACTCATATTGTGCCGCCATTTCTACGAATATTGCCGTTAAATCAGTCGGCTTGGCGCTATAGCTGACACGAGCAAGCTTTAATACCAGCATTTTAGCGGCAGCAGAGATTTGCTCAAATGCGTTTGCAGAAGCTTTTAGATTCTCATCATCAGCATTTAACCAGCGCAAAAAATGCGCGCCTAATTGATGTGCCGCACCCAATTGCCGTAAAGCCACAAATGTATAGGCATGATAAAACGCTTGTCCACCTGAAATCATATTTTGCTGATGCTCAGCCATTACCAAGCCGTGTTGCTCAATAGGATTGCGACGTGGTCGCTTTTTAAGGTGAAATTTTGCGCTGGTAAATGCCAGTGCGCGTAGTTCATCTTGGGATAATACTTTTAGCATATCAAGCTTCACCAACTCACAGTAAGGGGGTAAATATCCCTTTTGAGCGCTGATTAACGGCCGCAAAACACCGTCAAAATCCTCACCATTTAGCTCAGCAAATGCTGCATTATGAAAATAACGTAACACTTTATTTTCGACATCAATATGCGTGATTGCTATGGTGGTTTTAACATGGTTAACCAGATAATCGATTCCTGCGGTGTCGGGCAAATGATATGCATCTGCTTCAAGCAAAGGCACGGATCCGCGCTGTATTTGCGTCACAATTTGATCGATTAGTAAGCGATACAGCGATAGTTCTTCTATGCGGATACCATATAGCTGCATTAAATCGTGACCTGATGGCTTGCCGAAAGTCCACTGATCACCCTCAAAATCGACTGCCAATGTATAGGCTAAGCAAGCTGTTGGCTCAAGCCCTAAGCTGTAAACTAACTCAATAATCAAATCACCATAACAGTTGGTTTCACGAAAATTTTGATTAAAACCGTGCAGCGTATGTGGACTAAACATCGCGGGTGTTAAATTAAATAATTGCTGTTGCGCGCTCATCAAACAGACTCACATCATCAAAGTTTGGCGTACGCTGGCAGGCCAAGCTTTCATGTCAAAACCATGTGTTTTAAGCAAACCAATAACTAACCTATCAATACCAAAACCCAAACAAGCCGTGTGTGCACCTTTTCCATCTGCAGTATGAATGCCGAATATATGGGCGAAGTGGTCTTGATGATAATTAAATGAAGCCACAGCAGTGGGTGAATCTTCACCCCAGATCGGCACTAACAATTCAAATTTAAGCTCTAACTCTTTTTGGCTGGCTTTCATCATTCGGCCGCCACGGCCAAAAAAAGGATCACTAGCAGTATCTAAAAATACAGGTAACCCCAATGACTCAATCAATCCCTGACCTCGATTAAGCCAATCGCTACGCCATTTTTGAACATCTGCTGGCGAACCGGCACGGACATTTTCACGTATTTCAAAACTCATCAAACGTGCAGGATCATTGGATGGTTCATGTCGAAAACAGTAGCAATTTAAATCGAATAATACGCCGCCATCTGGTAGCGTACCTGCAAGCGTTGGGTATAAGGGATAACAGCTGGCAGGTGTTAGAGTCACTTCAGTTTGCACTAAATGCGGTGACCAATCGCCGCCACTTTTCACCGTTTCAACTAACGTAAGTTGCTCTTTATCGCCTCCAGAAAAAGTACTGATAGAGCCACATAAGTTAGGGAAATTTTCCATATAACCCACTTTACGCAGCAATTCGCGTGGTACGACTGGCGGAAAGCAAGCTTTTACCGCACCATCTTTTTTGGATTCGCGATCAATCATGCTTTGCAAGCTGCTCACCAATTCGACTAGAGGCGCTGCGCGACCAACAATGCCTTTTACGCCGCTATCTAGTAGTAGTTTGTGTTGAAAAAGCTGTGCTTTAAATGCCAAATGCGCATCATCAAGTTTATCCAATTTTGTCCCCTTTAATTTGCCGCTTAATTATTATTTTATGACGACTTAACTTAAGACTATTTTTAATTGCCTTTATGCACCAGCAACATTGCCGCATTAGTTAATTGGATGCGGTCGTTATGCACCATCATCACGGACGAATGCGCATCGCGCAGATGCCGCCCTAATGAAAATGGCCCATTATTCTTGTAAGCCTGAATACCACATACACTTAAAGCTTCACTCACAATTGCCACCACAGCACGTGAGCTATTCAACTTAAGTGTATTAATCCGCAATGAAAATGCCAAACTGGATAGTTTTTGCAGGTCTTTAACGGCTAATGCTTCTGCGTATTCGCGCGCTAAACCAAATACTTCGTATTCCATTTTTTGCAGCTCGGCGTCTAAATCGGCCACACGATGTGCGCCCATTGGCGTTACACCTGGATTAGAGCGGCCTTTGGCACGAAATAATTCGCGCGCTTTACTTACCGCATCTGTCGCTAAACCTAACCACCATGAAGACCAAAAAATATGCGATGTTGGCACCATTGTATAGGTGGCTATATCTGCAAATGGTGTGGATATCACTTGCCAGGCAGCGCCTTTTGCAACAATAGTGGCCGGCGGGCTGCAAGTGCCACGCATGCCTAAAGTATCCCACACGCCTTGATCTTGTAATTGAAATTGGCCTTTTTCAGCAATCACTAACACTTGATCGCCACTAGCTGCATCCACATTTTTACGTGCGGTAATCATTAAGTCATCGGCATAACTACCATAAGAAACGGTAGTCGCTTTTTTGGTCAGCGTGTAACTATCGCCTTCAACCTCTACCGCGCAATTACTACTGCGCATATCGCCACCAGGCCCTACTTCAGAAGTGACCGAGGCGATAATGCGATTATCACGTGCGACTCGACGTAAATAATCTTGCAGCTGAACATTATCATTAGCGTGATGCACAACCGACAAAATTTGTGTGTGATGCATCGCTACGATTGATGCAGTAGCCGAACAATATTGTCCTAAAATCCAGCAGCCACGCGCTAATTCAATAGCATCTGCGCCTACGCCACCAAACTCGACAGAAATCGGTGCTGCAAAAATACCCGTTGCGCGTAACGCCGTGATAGCCTCAATCGGAAAGCGGCTGTTCGCATCAACATCAACCGCATTGACGCTAGCAATCTCGCGGCCAATACGTTCTATGTCTGCAAGTCGCGCGTCAACCTGAGCCTGATTGGCTAGCATCTCTAAGCTTGCAAGCTAGTAATGGCATTGCTAATCGCACGTACGCTTTCGAAAACATCGCGGCGCAGCATCGCATCGGGAAACTCAAGATCAAATTCTGACTCAAGCCCCAACATTACCCCCACCGTTGCACGTGAACTCATTCCCGCTGCAAACAAATCATCGTCTAAATCGAGATTGCCAGCGTCTTGATTAAGCTCCGCTTGTGATGCCAATACTGCCTTAACGCGCACATAAACTTCTGTTGTCATATTTTGCATGTTAATTAACCTTAGTAAAATTGTTTAAGTTCAAATTTGTTACAATTATTTACAATTAATCCATTGTAATCACTTTATTAAATAAATCTATCACCTAAATGGGCTATCAGATAACGTATATTTTTCATCCAATAAGTCCACTTACTCAGAATTCAATTGCTTAAAATTATGTAATCAGTTGAAATCGTATTTCATACAACGCAAAAACTGGGCCACTTTCGTGAGAAAATAAAGTATGTCTCAATTTATTTACAATCTCTTGCTGTATTTAGTGTTGCCATTCGTACCGCTTAAATTATGGTGGCGCGGTATTAAGCAGCCCGCTTATCGTCAGCATTGGGCAGAGCGTTTTGGTTTTTATCGATTTAAAAGTGTTAAGTCTGTTATTTGGCTGCACTGCGTTTCTGTTGGCGAAACGCGAGCTGCAGAGCCATTAATTAAAGCCTTATTATTGGCGTATCCGAATCACCAGATTTTGCTTTCCCACACCACGCCAACTGGGCGCGACGCCAGTGAGCAATTATTTGCGGATAGTGTGCTACGCGTTTATTTGCCCTACGATTTACGGTTTGCGGTGAAGCGTTTTTTAAAGCATTTTCAACCTAAAATTGGTTTATTAATGGAAACCGAGCTTTGGTTTAACTTGATCGCCACGTGTAAAAAGCGTGATATTCCATTGCTGTTATTAAATGCGCGTCTTTCAGAGAAATCCGCTAAAGGTTATGCAAAACTGGGCAATTTAGTGACGAATGGTTTGCAAAGCTTAAAGGCAGTCGCGGCGCAAACCACTGACGACGCCGCACGCTTACAGATGTTAGGCGCGTCAAATGTGACGGTTTTTGGCAATTTAAAATTTGATGTAAAACCGCCAGTTGATGCTGTAGAAAAAGGTTTAAAACTACGACATTTATTCAACGCTAATAAAGAACGCATTGTTTTTTTAGCCGCCAGCACGCGCGAAGGTGAGGAAACATTAATATTAGAAGCCATCAAAGGTTTAAACCTGCTCACAATCATCGTACCGCGCCATCCGCAACGTTTTGATGAGGTGGAAGCATTAATCAAACAAGCTGGCCTAAATTATCAGCGGCGCAGCCAATTATTTACGCCAATTGATGCAAGTGTACAAATCATTTTGGGCGATAGTATGGGTGAATTATTCAGCTATTACGCCGCTTGCGATTTCACTTTTGTGGGCGGCAGTTTACTTGAATTTGGTGGTCAGAATTTGATTGAAGCCGCTACGATAGGCAAACCGATTTTGATTGGTCAACATACTTATAATTTTGCTGAAGCCAGCAAAAATGCAATCGCAGCAGGCGCGGCGATACAAGTGAGTGATGTGATTGAATTGCGCAACAATATTCAAAATCTGTTGAATAATCCACAACAATGTCAAAAAATGCAACAAGCCAGCCTAGATTTCAGCCAAGCGTCAACTGGCACAACGGTTAGAGTAATGCAGCTGATTGCAACGTATTTAAAAACTTAAAAACAATCTACAGTTGCGATTAATAAACTTAATACTTAGCGAATCAATTTAGAGACTTCTTTGAACGCTGGGTGATTCGCGTTGCCCAACCACTCAAACAAGACCGATTCAGTATTGGTAATAACACAGCCAGCCTCACGCAGGCGCGCAATGGCATTAGCCTTATTTGCAGGGTTACGCGAAACAATTGCATCTTCTAGCACAAACACTTGCTTGCTCATTTGTTTCAGCGATAACGCCGTTTGCAAAACACAAATATGGGCTTCCATACCAGCCAGTATTATTTGCGATTGATCGCGATGTAATTGTTGATTAAATTTTGGTTCACCGATTGCCGAAAAAGCGGTTTTTACGATGGGTTTAAAGTTAGTCTTAACCTGCGTAAAATGCTGCTGAATTTCTGGCAGCGTTGCGCCTAAACCTTGTGGATATTGCTCAGTGACAATGATTGGCACATTAAGTAATTGCGCCGCTTGCGTCAAAATACTGCAATTTTTAATCGTTGATTGCATCGCTTCCAAAGGCATCGCATTCACCAATTTGGTTTGCATATCCACAATCACTAATTGGCTTAATATCTGTTGTGCGAGCTGGCCCATGTTAATTACCTAACAATAATTGCTGATTAATATCTTGTAGATCGGCTTCTGCCAGTAAACCTGTGGCAGATTTTAAACGAATAATATTCACTAGATAATTGTAGCGCGCTTGTAACAAATCGCGCTTGGCAGAGAACAATTGCTGTTGTGCGTTTAACACATCCACACTAATTCGTACGCCTACTTCGTAGCCCAACTGAGTTGAATCTAACTGGCTTTGACTACTAATCAACGCTTGTTCTAATGCCTTTGTTTGCGCGATGCTGCTATTCAGGTTTAAAAATGCCCTTTGCGTTTCTAAGTCGGTTTGGCGGCGCGCAATGTCAATATCATCTAAAGCTTTTTGTTTATTCAGCACCGCTTGCCGCGTGCGCGAGCTGATTGCGCCGCCTTGATACAAAGGGATTTGCAGTTGCAGCCCAATCACCGCATTAGTCAAATCAGTACCAAACCCATTGATTCCGCCATTATTGTAATTATCGGTATATGCCGCTACCGCATCTAAAGTCGGATAATGCGCAGCATTATTACGCTCAACTTCCTGCTCGGCAAACTTAAGCGTATCTTGCTGAATGGCGATATTCAGATTATTTTGCAAAGCCACTTGTTGCCAATTTTGCATCGATTGATCCAATTGATGCACTTGAATATCACTTTTCACCGTGGCAAGTGTTGACGGTAAAATGCCGGTAATCGCCTCAATCTCATGCTGAGCGATTTGAAATTCATTGACTGCGGCGATTTCTTGCGCAACGATTAAATCAAAACGCGCCTGGGCTTCATTTACGTCTGTAATCGTTGCACTGCCCACTTCAAAAGTCGTTTTTGCTTGGTCTAACTGACTCAAAATCGCTGTTTTTTGTGCTTTAATCAGCTCGATTTTATCTTGTGCGATCAGCACATTAAAATAGGCTTGTGTGGTGCGCAAAATAAGATTTTGTTGGCTTAAATGATATTGTTTATCGGCAATACTCACTTGCGTTGCACTTTGGTCCATTTGCACCAGATTTTGCTTACGGTAAATGGGCTGACTCGCTTCCAAGCCGTAGTTATAACCTTCAAAATAGGTCGTTCCCGGAAGACGCGGGAAGTTTGAAGTAACATTATTGAAGGCGAGATTACTGCGTGTGCTGGTTATGCCAGCATTAAAATTAACCGTTGGACGATACAAAGCTTTGCCTTGCTCAATAATTTCTTGCGCGGCTTTATTGGCGTTTAATGCAGAGGCTAATACGGGATCATTGGCTAATGCTTGATGATAAACATCGACTAAACTCAACGCTTTATCCTGTGGCACGTTATCTTGCGCTTGCAAAGTCATTGGCAACGACAATAAAGCCGACAATGACAAGGCCAACATAAGGTTTTTGGCGCGCATATTAAAATTCAAAAGCGTTGGCTTGTGGCGCATTCACCAGTTCAGAAATACAAGTTTCAAACAATACATCTTGCCTAAAACTGGTTTCTGATAATCGTTGAATCAAGGTAGCCTGCATCGCTGGCGCAGTTCCCAGCACAATAAACATCGCACCACCAATTGCCAATTGATTACGTACACCAGCTGGCTCAATCGGTGATGAGGCGGTATAGACAATCAGATCAAACGGTGCGCTTTCAATCAAGCCAAGTGCAGCATCGCCCACGATTAACTGCACATTTTGGATATTATTTTGGGTTAAGTTTTTAGCAGCTTTTGCACTTAATTCTGCATGAACCTCTACTGAAATAACCTGTTTGGCTAAACTAGCTAATAACGCAGTCATATAGCCGCTGCCAGTACCAATATGCAAAACATTGTGCGTTTTTTGCACATTCAGCGCCTGTAAAATACGGCCTTCTAATTTTGGGCTGAGCATCAATTGATTCAGTCCAATTGGAATCTCAATATCTGCAAATGCTAAACCTTGATACTCCGCAGAAATAAAGTTTTCGCGCGGGATTTCGTTTAACAGCGCCAGCACGACTGGATCTAGCACTTCCCAGGTACGAATTTGCTGTTCTATCATATTAAAGCGCGCTGTTTCACGCTGCATATTAAATCCCGCAGTTTCGCGCTGCGCATTCAAGTCATTAGGTAGGTTAAAATTTCTATTAGTTAACGTTGTTTCTGGCGTCATTTTAGGCACTCTCAAGGATTTAATTGCATTATAACTGATGTACTTAAGCCATTTTACATCTGGTATTCAAGTTAGTTTTCAAGTAGTTTCACAGTCTATTCTGGCGCTTTAACGCGAAACCATGCTGCATATAATGCAGGCAAGAAAAGCACAGTCAATAAAGTAGCTACCGCTAAACCGCCCATAATCGCTACTGCCATTGGGCCAAAGAATACACTTCTGGTTAACGGTATCATGGCTAATATCGCCGCGGCCGCCGTTAATACAATTGGTCGGAAGCGTCGTATAGTGGATTCGATGATTGCATTCCAAGCGTGTATTCCGTGCGATTTATCTTGCTCAATCTGATCCACCAGGATCACCGAGTTGCGCATAATCATGCCCGATAAAGCGATTGTGCCCAGCATAGCCACAAAACCAAATGGTTTATCAAATATTAACAACGCTATTGTGACGCCAATCAAGCCCAAAGGCGCGGTGAGCAACACTAAAAATACGCGTGAAAAACTTTGTAATTGCAATATCAGCAAGGTTAATACCGCCACCAAAAACAATGGCGCACCTTTGGCCACCGATGCGCCGCCTTTAGCAGACTCTTCTACCGCACCACCTGTTTCAACGGTTACACCGAGCGGCAAATTGGCTTTTATTGCCGTTAGTTTTTCTTCGATTTGCGCAGAAACGACCGGCGCCTGCAAGTTGCCGCGCAAATGCGCACGCACGATAATGGAAGGCACGCGATTACGCCGCCAAATCACGCCTTCTTCGAATTCGGATGAAATCGTCGCAATTTGCGAAAGCGGAACCGCAGTTTGACTACTTGTTGATTGACTACTTGGCGTTTGATTATTTGCACCGGCATTCTGTGTATTAATCATCAAATTTGCTAGGCGCGATAACTGTGTACGCTCAACCTCTACACCGCGTGCGACTAAATCGATGCGCTCATTGCCTTCTCTAAATTCAGTGATATAGAGTTCGCTAATCGCCGCATTGAGCACATTAGCAATATCCGCCGAGCTAACGCCCAACAAGCGCGCTTTTGCTTGGTCAACATGTACTTTAATCACTTTACTTGGCTCTTCCCAATTAAGCTGCACATTAGTTAACTGATTATTTGCACGCATTAAATCGGCAATTTGGTGCGATATGGTGCGAATTTCTTCGATATTGGTGCCTGCAACCCGAAACTGCACAGGAAAACCGACTGGCGGACCATTTTCCAATCGCAAGACGGAAGCTCTTAATGCAGGGAAATCCTGTTCAAATAGATTGAGCAAATCTTTGCGCAACGCTTCGCGGTTTTGTAAATCTTTACTCAAAATCACAAATTGAGCAAAACCGCGATGCGCTAATTGAATATCTAATGGCAAATAATAACGCGGGCTGCCTGTGCCGATATAAGCCACAAAATTATCGATCCCTTTATTTTTAGCGTTCCAAGCGCGTAGCCAAGTTTCCAGCTTTTTCACTTCCACATTGGTTGCTTGATAAGACGCACCTTCGGTCATGCGCAAATCGACCATTAATTCTAATCGCGTGGAATCAGGGAAAAACTGCTGTTGCACTTTGCCAAAACCCACAATTGAAAGCGCAAACAACAATAGCGTTATCACAATAACTGTTTTGCGATAACGCACACATGCGGTCACTAAACGCCGGAATGCGCTGTAAAACGCCGTATTATAAATATCGTGATGGTGATTATCATCGGGTTTATCAGCCCAATTAAATTTTGCTTTAAACCATGTTGTTAACTTAGATGGCTTAGGTTTTTGCGCATAATCTGGCAATAAATGGTAACCCAGATACGGCACAAAAATCACCGCAGCTATCCAAGAAATAATCAGCGCAATGGCAGAAACCTGAAAGATGGAGCGTGTATATTCGCCTGTGCTGGATGCCGCTGTCGCAATCGGCAGAAAACCAGCTACGGTTACTAAAGTGCCAGTGAGCATCGGCATAGCGGTTGATGTGTAGGCGAATGCAGCAGCTTTCGCCCTTTCCATGCCTTGTTCCATTTTGGATGACATCATTTCTACCGCGATAATTGCATCATCTACCAATAATCCAAGCGCTAAAATCAATGCGCCTAAAGAGATTTTATGTAAGCCAATATCAAACAAATTCATCACTAAAAAAGTGGCTGACAGCACCACAGGAATAGTAATCGCTACGACAATTCCCGTGCGTAATCCCAGCGATATCAAACTAACGCCCAACACAATCACCAGCGCTTCAACCAATGACATCACAAAATCATTAACAGAATGCGCCACTATTTTTGGTTGCGAGCTAACCGTTTCAAAGCTTAATCCTACAGGCAGATTTTGTTGAATATGCGTGATTTTTTCATCCAGCGCATGGCCAAGCGCAATCACATCGCCGCCCTCACGCATACTCACGCCCAATAATAAGGTTTCTTGGCCGTTGTAACGCACCGCATCTTTTGGCGGATTTTCATAGCCGCGATAAATACGCGCAACATCGCCCAATTTAAAATCTTGATTATTAGCGCGCAATCTTAACTCGCGCAAATCTTCTAAAGTGCTATATCGTCCGGAAACTTCAATGCGAATGCGCTCCTTCGATGAGTCAAACGTGCCGCTTTTAACCACTGCATTTTGTGTTTGCAGAATATTAATGAGCGTCGTTGTGCTAATCCCCAACGTAGAAAGTTTGGCGTTTGAAAATTCGATATAAATACGCTGTTTTTGCTCACCGAAAAAATCTACTTTGGCTACATCTTTGGTCTTAAGCAGTTCTGCACGGATGATTTCTGCTTGTTTTTTTAAGCCAAAATTATCAAAACCATCGCCTGTTAAGGCATACATGCTGCCGTAAACATCACTAAATTCGTCATTAAAAGTAAGACTTTCAATGTTCTGCGGCAAAGTGTGGCGAATATCGCCGACTTTTTTGCGCACTTGATACCAGATTCCTGGGATATCTTTAGAAAAAGTATCGTCTTTAATCACGATAAATATCATCGACTCACCAGGGCGCGAATAGCTGTTGGTGTAATCCAGATGCGGTACTTCCTGCAATTTTTTTTCTAACTTATCGGTGATTTGCTGCTCGACTTCAACCGCACTTGCGCCTGGCCAACTGGTGCGAATCAGCATCACTTTAAAAGTAAATGGCGGATCTTCTGATTGACCTAATTTGGTATAAGCAAACAAGCCCGAAAACGTTAACATCAACATCAGATATAACACCAATGTTTGGTGGTTAAGTGCCCATCTGGACAAATTAAAGCCAGTTGTTTGCTGGTCTTGCGTATCTTTAGCGTCACTCATGGCTAAAACCCTTGAATTGGGTTTCTTGTATTGGTTTCACTTGTTGACCATCAGTTAACGTATGCGCACCTGCAATTACCACCAACTCTCCCGCGCGCAAACCTTGCGTAATTTTTACGCCATCCTCAGTGAATTGTCCTGAGATAACTTTACGCGCATGCGCTACACCAACATGGTTTTTTACGTTATCTATCACCCATACACTCGTTTTACCGTTCAGCTCTGTTAATGCGGTAGACGGAACCACGATATTTTCGGATACATCATGCTTGCCAAATCGCACGCCTGCAGTCATACCAAATTTAATCGCCTCATCTGCATCGTTTATGCTCACACGCACATCGAAAGCACGCGTTGCAGAGTTAGCTGCAGGTGCGATTTCGCGCACTTTTCCTGTGTAGGTTTTTTGTGTATTTGTAACTGGACTATCTTTATCGGCAGTATTTTTATCTTGGTTTGCCCAAAGCCTAACCGTCACCGCGTCATCCAACTTTAAATCTGCCATATGCGACTCTGGCACTGCGACTAACACCTCAATCTTTTGAGTATCGACAATTTGCGCAATCGCCTCACCTTCATTCACCACTTGGCCCGGTTCAGCGCGAATCTGCGTCACAACGCCATCTCTATCTGCAACTAAAGCGGTATAGCGTGATTGATTACTCGAAACAGCCGCTTGTGCTTTCACCTGTTGCAAGCGCGCTGTTGATGTTTTCAATTCTGCTTCGCGTAAATCGAGAGCAGAAGCTGAAATGAATTTTTTATTAAACAGACTACGCTGGCGTTCCACTTCTGCTTGCGCTAAAGCATGGTTGGCTTCTGCAGCACGCACATCTGCCAAAGCTGCAGCCGCGGTTAAGTTGGTATCAGCGGCATCTAACCGCGCAATTATTTGGCCTTTTTTTACTTGCTGCCCAATATCCACTTTGCGCTCAATAATTTTGCCGCCAATTCTAAAGCCAAGATTTGATTCATAGCGAGATTTCACTTCGCCTATCAACACCATGCCCTCGTTTAAAGTCATTTCACCTGCAACCACAACCAGCGCTGGACGCGGCGGCGCAGGCACTTCTGCAGGTTTTTTACAACCTACCATCAATAGACTTAACACAATTAAACTGACCATTTTTTGCTGCATAATTAGCTTTCGTTTATTATTTCTTTATGGTTATCACATTATCCGTCATGATGGCTCTTTCAGCATGCCGCGCATCAAGGTTAATTGCATCATCAGCAAACGCGCCTCAATTTCACGCCAATTCACCCACACGTCATTCGCCATACTAATATGCAAAGCGCAAACACCGTGCATACCCGCCCAAATAGTTTGTGCAATTAGCTCTGAATCTGTTAAATCTGACTTAAATTTATTCGCCAGAAAAACTTCATTAACCACGGTTTTTAATTGAAAATAGGCATCTTGTTCAGCATTATTTTGTTGCAGCGTGGATAATTTTGGGTCGCTGAGTGGATGTTCTGTCATAAACATCATGCGATAGTGATTGGGATAATTTAAGCCGAATTGCGCATAAGCCCAACCGAAAGCCAGCAAGCGCTCAACTGGGTCACTAATGCTTAAATTGCTTTTTAATGCGTTGGCCAACGCTAAAAAATCCGTATCGCAAATGGCACGGATTAATGCTTCTTTATCGGCAAAATGCAGGTAAATGCTGGTGGCAGAATAACCAATACGCTTGGCTATCTCACGCATCGTCACCGCTTCTGGACCGCGCGATACAAATAGCTCACGCGCTGCATCCATAATTAAGGTGCGTAATTGCTGACGTTCGAGCTGTGTTTTAGGTTTTGGTGGCATTATAAATAACTTAAACTTAACATCGTTAATTTAACAACGTTAAGTTGCTGTGTCAACAACAACTTAACCTGTTTTTTAGTGTAAATTTTAGTGCGGGATTTAAGCCTTCAAATAAGGCTTGTATTGAATTTGAGAAAGAGATAAATCAGCAATAGAAAGCAGTACATCAAACAATGCGCTGGTAATCAAAACATCATTACTTAACACTTAAATACTTGTAATTTTTGAATGCTTATAAATAAAGCACGGCAGGGAAAACGGTTATCGCGAACACAAATACCAACCACTCCATATTCCAACGTTCTAGATGCCCAGTGAAATGCAGGGTCAATACAGCAATGGCTAGCGCGTAATAGAGGGCGATGAGTATCATAGTTAACCTACATTATAATTATGTGAACGACTACGGCATTTATAACATTTTTTGCTGAAAAAACCTATATTAAACACTATATTTATTGCAATCTAAGGCCGATAATCACTCTCAAATTTAAAGGCATTTGTTGCCTTTTTAGTGGTTTTCGCGTACATTGCAAACATTGCTAGGGGTCTGATTTATTTCAAAATAAGCCAGTGAGAATCACCCTTTGAACCTGATGCGGGTAATGCCGCCGTAGGAAAGCAGCTTCACAAGCTTTCCTACAAATTTATAGTGGGTAAAGCATCAAAATGCTTTCCTACCAATCTAACCAAAAAAGTAATCTTACTTTTTTGCGCTTGCATAAATGAATAGGAACGCACCATGAACGCCACCGATAAAAATCTGCACAAAAATTTAGCCAAATTTTCAGGCGAAACTGCCGAAATTGATCCAGACACTAAAAAATCTTTCGCAAACTCGCGCAAAGTTTATATTCAAGGTTCACGACCAGACATTCAAGTCCCATTTCGTGAAATCTCACTTTCAGATACACCGTCTATGTTCGGCGCAGAAAAAAACCCGCCTGTGATGGTTTACGATACTTCTGGCGTTTATACAGACCCAAATGTAAGCATAGATATTCGTAACGGTTTGCCTGCTTTACGCGCTGGCTGGATTGAAGAGCGTAACGACACGGAACAATTAGACGGCCCAAGTTCAGCATTCGGCCAAGAACGTAAAACGGATCCAGCGTTAGCTGAAATGCGCTTTAACTTAACACGCTTACCGCGCCGCGCAAAAGCTGGCGCAAACGTTAGCCAAATGCATTACGCACGTAAAGGCATTATCACGCCCGAGATGGAATATATCGCGATTCGTGAAAATCAACGCCGCGAGAACATGAGCGACTTATTACAGAAACAGCATAAAGGTCATGATTTCGGCGCGAGCATTCCAGCAGTTATTACGCCAGAATTTGTACGTTCTGAGGTTGCATTAGGTCGCGCGATTATCCCAGTAAACATTAACCACCCAGAAATCGAGCCGATGATTATTGGCCGTAATTTCTTGGTTAAAATTAACGCAAACATCGGTAACTCTGCGCTTGGTTCTTCAATTTCAGAAGAAGTTGAAAAAATGGTGTGGGGCACACGTTGGGGCGGTGATACTGTGATGGATCTTTCCACCGGTAAAAACATTCATGAAACGCGTGAATGGATTATCCGCAATTCACCAGTGCCAATCGGAACTGTACCAATTTACCAAGCACTGGAAAAAGTAAACGGCAAGGCCGAAGATTTAACATGGGAAATCTTCCGCGATACATTGATTGAACAAGCAGAGCAGGGTGTGGATTACTTCACAATCCACGCTGGCGTACGTTTAGCCTACATCCCAATGACCGCAAAACGCATGACAGGTATCGTGTCACGCGGTGGTTCTATCATGGCGAAATGGTGTTTAGCGCATCATAAAGAATCTTTCCTGTATGACCATTTTGAAGACATCTGCGAAATTATGAAGCAATATGATGTTGCCTTTAGTTTAGGTGATGGTTTACGCCCAGGTTCCATCTACGATGCTAACGATGAAGCGCAATTTGCTGAACTGAAAACATTAGGTGAGTTAACCCAAATCGCTTGGAAGCACGATGTGCAATGTATGATTGAAGGCCCAGGCCATGTGCCGATGCATTTGATCAAAGAAAATATGGAACTGCAATTAGAGCATTGCGGTGAAGCTCCTTTCTACACTTTAGGCCCATTAACCACGGATATCGCACCAGGTTATGACCACATTACTTCGGGCATCGGCGCGGCAATGATTGGTTGGTACGGCTGTGCGATGCTTTGCTATGTAACACCAAAAGAGCATTTAGGCTTGCCAGACAAAGAAGATGTGCGCGTTGGTATCATCACTTACAAAATCGCGGCACATGCGGCTGATTTGGCAAAAGGCCATCCCGGTGCGCAGATTCGTGATAATGCACTTTCAAAAGCACGTTTTGAATTCCGTTGGGATGACCAATTTAACTTGGGTCTTGATCCTGAAAAAGCCAAAGAATTCCACGACGAAACATTGCCGCAAGAAGGCGCAAAACAAGCGCATTTCTGCTCAATGTGCGGCCCGCATTTCTGCTCAATGAAAATCTCACAAGATGTACGTGATTACGCGGCAGAACAAGGCATTGGCGAGCAAGAAGCTTTGCAAAAAGGCATGCAGGACAAAGCCATTGAGTTTGTGAAAAAAGGTAGCGAGGTTTATCAGAAGGTATAAGTTTTAACTCTGTGCCAGATTAAAAAGCCAGCGAAAGCTGGCTTTTTAATCTTATGTAGTAATTAACTGAATAAATTGCTACGTATTTTTATTAACGTATTTATTGTCCTGCGCGTAAAGATGACAATCTAAAGCTTGTGCTCTATATCTATCAGTTAAAGTTGGTTCACAGGATTTTAATTCTTTTGAACTTTGAGCAATTTTATTTAGCTCTTCATAAAGGTTTTTTGAATTGGATTTGATATTGTCCGCCCTGAATAATGCCTTCGGACCGTTGTGGGGAATAGTTCTTGATGCAGGGGACAAAAGTGTCACTTTTTTTCCTATGCGAGTAATTAACGTTTTGTGAAATTTATTACCCAAAAAAGCCCCTGTTGAAGCAATGTCTCCCAATGCATTAATATTTCCATTGTCTGATAATGCTTCATTAAGCATTGCAGAAATGTTCATAGCATCGCAATCTTTTAGCCAATAAAATGCGGGGGTCATAGCTTGTAAACTATACCGAGCAACCCATAATCGCTGCTCATTTGACAAATTTATTAGCTCCCTCTCTCTATACCATCTCCAAGTTATTGCAGAATGTGGAATAGCAAAAGGATCTCTTGTAGTCATCGCTATCCAACCCGCAATTTCTTGTTCGTTTGTTTCGGGGGTAATAGTAAAACTCATTCCTTTTACGGGAATGGCATCTGGAGCATCCTGAATGATAAATCTGGTATGTTCAGGATTAGATCTGTCCTCGGACAAAACGAAAATTTCACTTCCCTTAGGCGCTTCAACTACTTTAGTAATTTTTTCCAATAAGGAGTGCTTAAAGTAATCAATTCTTCTATTAAGAATGTCATCAATATCTCTAGAGTCCATCATGTGATTTGCAGCACTTCGACGAACATATGTTGTTCCCATATGCAAAACCGTTTGAGTTTTGCCACTTAGGTGAATAAATGACGCGTCTTTTGTAATTAAATGTGTTCGGTCATATGATGGGGGTATAAAAATAACTACTAAGTCTTTATCGTCTTTTTTAAATTGCTTAGATCTGATTCGAGTGATTGGAGGATCTATATTTTTATTAATTTTTTGGATGAATTTATTCACATCAACTAATAGTGTTAGTTGATCTTGAGGTAAACCAATAATTTCAAAAGTTGCATTTTTAACACCAAACACAAGATACCCCCCAAAAGTGTTTGTGAAAGCCAATAAATCTTTTGTAATTTCTAGCCATTCCTTATCCGTATTTTCAAAAGCAATTTTAAAATCTATGAGTTCAGTTTCTTCTTTGAAAGTGACAAGACATTCGAATATGTCTTCCGACAAAGGATCATCAGATTTTATACATTCATTAATTGTTATAGGCATATTGTTTTTATTAATTATGGGTTAATCGAACTTATATCTCATATAACTAAAGAGAAAATAATTGCACTCATCTTTTAGAGTAACAGGCCAGCCAATATTTTCAAAATAAAGCAAACTTTAAAAAAATTGTCAGTTCACACTTTATTATTTTATCGGCTTGTAAATAAATCATAAACCGTTATTGAAAAAATAAATGTTTTAACTTTATTAAGGTTAATGATTCAAATTATCAAAATTTATTGTAGAATGCGCACCCTGTCAATGATGACGGGTGCTTAGCTCAGTTGGTAGAGCGTCGCCCTTACAAGGCGAATGTCAGCGGTTCGACCCCGTTAGCACCCACCAGCATTAACAGTCAGCATAACCTGCTAGGAGTGGTAGTTCAGTTGGTTAGAATACCG
>Ga0123388_1019169_pt1 | contig 47638 bp, 37 predicted proteins | sample T0HHNO3metaT_FD_89916 | JGI IMG/M metagenome (GOLD analysis project Ga0123388, IMG submission 89916) | Methane-oxidizing artificial microbial communities from Washington, USA to study methane cycling - T0-HHNO3 metaT (Metagenome... | ecosystem: Engineered > Modeled > Simulated communities...
GCCAGTGCTGGGTAACGTCAATAACCGATCGCCCTGCGCATCATAGACAGTGACATCTCTGACAATCTGCCCAAAACCCCGCTCAAACACATCATGCGCACTCAGGGCGTCGCCACCAGTTCGACCAATCCCAAGATCCTGCCAAAGCGGGCGTGATTAGCCTCCAAACCGTCCGAGCGGGGACTGTCGCCAAATCAACCATGGATAGGATGGATCAGTCTAGTCGACTCAAAAAGGTCGTGTTGTTGAAACTATTGGTCTCTATATACAAAAAGGTCAACAATCCGGTATCGGGAATGTTCGATGAAAACCGATACCCCCTACCCGTTTGCACACCCAGCGGCATAGCCGCGGAACACCTAAGTATGTCACTTGTGCGCCCTCGGCCATGCAGACATACAAGCGACATGTTTTTGGTCGTATTTGAATCGTACCGGGGCCGAATCCTTATGTCCTCCCTTGGCCATGATGTAATAATTCAAATTTCTTTCAAAGGCAAATATATATTAGTGATCAACTCCTGTTCGGACACATCAGGGAAGAGGTTCAGATAGTGAAAAAAACAAGGAAATTCCCGTAATTCTTCATTGCTTTCTGGCAACCATGTCCCGTATAAAAAACGTATCTTGTCGTCCATTGCTTCATGCGGGCCTAGATGGCGAATTACAGCGCAACGCCCTCCTGGGATGATTTTAGTCATGACACCTTGCGGATTCTCCGGCACGTCAGTTTCGACTGAGCCGCAGAGGTCAAATCTGAATTTTTCAGGGGGCGTGATTTTGGGGTCGTCGTAGGCGAGTCCGTAAGTATTGCTGGTTTTCACAGGGGACAATTGGCTGGCCTTGCGCCATTCGATAAAGACCCCGACCGAATCGTTCAATGTCTCAACCGCCCCACGGTGCTCTAATACGGCAACTTTGGTTTCTTTAAATTTCACGATGTTTACTTGCATGTTGGTTTTTCCTCTGGGTATGGGTAGCCGATATTTTTCATGCCAGGACTTCCATTGCGGTTTTTTTCTGAATTGTGAGGGTGTCTGACCAAAGGATTTTTTAAATGCGCGGGCAAACGATTCCGGATTTTCGAATTTGGCATCAAATGCGATATCGATAATCCGCAGATTTTGGCTAAATGCCAACTGGTATGATGCTCGTTTTAAACGTATCAACTGGATAAATCTGAAGACATTAATCCCCATATACTCAGAAAATTGCCGATGGAAGTGATATTTCGAAAATAAGGCAATCCGGCTTAATCTTTCTACAGATAAATCTTCATCAAGGTTGTCCCGGATGTAGTCACATACTCGGTCCATTCTGTCTTTATATGAACATCTCTGCATAGCTAGGTCAGTCATTGTTCCAGTAATCTCTAATATCTTCTAGGCGGGATTATTCTGTCATGCTCCAGAATGGGTATCCTGATCATAATTGCTATCCTAAGAACCAATTTTTTCCTATTGTCGCTAGCCAGGTTAATGAAGCAGACTAACGCACTTGCGAGCAGTGCTTACGCTTGTATCAGTGCAACCATAATGTCTTAAGCATACAAGTTGATTGCATTTTTGCATCGGAATACGCAACCGGTAGGCACACGCGGCAATGCCCATTAAAATGTGCATCCGCCCTCTTTATCTGGAATCGAAATGCCGTTAAAACCCGTGCTCAGTGCCATGGCGATTGCGTTGACCATCGGCACATTGCTGCCCTACATACGTGCTATCGTTAAAGGCGCCGTTCAGCCGCATGTGTTCTCCTGGGTGATTTGGGGCTGCACCACCTTCGTGGTATTTCTGGCGCAAATCGCGGATCGCGGCGGCGTCGGTGCTTGGCCGATCGGTGTGTCGGGCAGTTTGACCATCTTGGTGGCATTTCTGGCCTATCGGCGGCCGGGCGATTTGACCATTACCCATAGCGACTGGGGCTTTTTTGTGGCGGCCCTATCGGCTTTGCCGACATGGTATCTAACCGCCGATCCACTCTGGGCGGTAGTGGTGTTGACGGTAGTCGACGCGCTGGGTTTCGGGCCGACGGTGTATAAAGTCTATGCACAACCGGACAGCGAATCGCCGGGATTTTTGGGGTTTGAGGCGCAATGGAACGGAAAACCGAGTTAGCGCCCATGTTAATGGGCTGTCAGGATAAATTCATCTCCACTTCAGGTGCTACCTCATACATTAAAAATAGGACATATTGCTCCTTCAATGCCTGACGGGGCTACGTTCCGGCCTAATGTCGACAGTGTTTCAGTGAACAAAACTCCCCACCAACAGCTCAGTTGATGATGTATTTTTAGCCTTTAATACATTCGTCACATTTCCCCTGTATTTTTCAGTGTAATGCTCGATATTTGGCATGTTAGCGGCGGCCATTAAGTAATTGCCATCAAGCCACAACCGAGTTTCGCAACCAGAATAAAAGGGATGTTATTCCATGATATTTTGCAGAGCATTCGCATTATGCCTACTGTCGCTTAGCCTTTCGGTCCATGCGGGAATTTACGATCAACCGACGGCGAAAGGTGCTCAATGGTTAGCGGGGCAACAGAACATCGATGGCAGCTGGGGAGCAAGCGCAGACATTCAGCCGGTTTATACCAGTGCCGTTGTTCGCGCACTTGGTACCGCATACAAACGACAAAAAGCCTTCTTCGCCGGCCTTACCTGGCTGGAAAGCCACGATAGTGGCAACGTCGATCTAATTTCTCGTCGTGCAGGCACACTCAATAGTCATGGCGATGATCTCGGTTATGCGTTGACCTATTTGCAAAACGCCCAAACGCGTAACGGCACCGTCTTTTCTGGCTGGGGGTTGTCTCCGATCTATACCAGCTCGGCCATCGATACCGCTCTGGCACTGATCGCTTATGCCGATCTGGGCAGCAGTATACAAGTACAGCCAGCTCTCGATTTTCTGAAAAGTAGCCAGCGTACCGGCACTAACGATCAAGGCTGGGCGGTTGGTAATGCCGGCAGTAGTGACCCGGCCGTTACTGCGCTCGTGATTCAAGCACTAAGCCGTTACACCGTGCAGGATGGCACACTTGCCAGCGTTATAAGTAACGGCCTAAGTACGCTCAATACAATAGTCAACTCAACTGCGCCGACGGTTATTCAGGCGCTGGCAGCACAGGCCGCGCAAGAGGCCGGCAACAACACCCTTGCCACCACCTTTCTGTCGCGACTAACTGCCAGCCAGGGACTGGACGGCAACTGGGATGCCGATCCTTATACCACCGCATTAGCGACGCGGGCAGTGGCCACTGCCGCCAATTCATCGGTTCAATCCACGCCCGTCACCATCCCCGACCAAGCCTTGCGCAAGGCGATCAATCTGGCATTGGGGCGTAACTCCATGGATTATCTGAACCGAGGCGAACTAGCGCAGTTGACTAACCTGACCGCCGTCAATCAGGGCATTGCCGATCTAACCGGGCTGGAATGGGCCGTCAATCTGGCCAGCGCCAATCTTAACAATAACAATCTTGCCAACATAACCCCATTATCCGGTTTGACGCAACTGGCGTCGCTGGACTGGACCGGAAATCCAGGCAACCCTGGCGCACCAGTACAGGTGCCGGCGGTGCCGGTGTTGGGCCAACTCCTGATGGCTCTGGGGTTGTTTGCCATCATGGGTTATTGCCGTCGTTCGTCTATCAGCAAAGGAGTATGGTAATGCGCATTATGTTATGTTTGCTTCTGGCAGCCTTTACGGCGCATGCAGACTCAAAGTCTGCCAGTCAAACGGAGGCAAACACAGCCAGCCACGCACTGCCTCCGGAAAAACTGGATGCCATCCGCTTGATTGGGCGCCAGGTGCTACAAGCTAAAAATAAGGTACAGGAAGAGTCGCCGGAAAAAGAGCAACTGGTACAGTTACGTACAACCTTGGATAAATTAATCGCAGCAGAAGCATTGCCATCGCAAACAGTCCGCATCAGCCTGGGAAATAAAGCCCCCGTGGTAGCACCAAACCAGCAAGCAACAAGCGACGCCTTACGCGCAACTGCAAGAACGCAAGCCTGGGATGTGGTGACAAAGCTTCGTCAGGACGCAAGCCAATGGCAAAGCCGGACCAAGGCCGCCGCAAAACACGAACTGTATTCCGCAGGCTTTCCAGTGGGTGAGCAGCGAGGGCGACTTTTCGAACAATGGGCGGACAAGCTCGAAGCAACCATCAGCGACACCAACACAGACCGAGTCACTCTATTACGAGATTTTCGCGAGCGGCTCAAATTCGAAAAACACGGCGTCATTGACTTGCCGCTGGCTAGCAAAACCCCAACCATTCAAGCCATGCCCTGGGAAGAAGCCGAAGCATCCAAACCAACCTCCAAACAAAGCCGTAAAAACAAATCCAATCACTAACAAGGAATCGTCATGTTGCCACGCCGGTATTTGCCGCAAATACTTCGCTCATTCGCCATTTCCTTGGGTTTAGCCACCGTTTTACCCGTAACCGAGGCATTTGCGCTGCAATCCGAAACGCCTGAAATCATTTTCACAGGTAGCGAGGCCCAACCTTTAGTTGATAAATCAGCTCAATTAAAAAACGCGGTTGCCATTTATGAGTATGTGCGTAACCAATTTGAGTTTTCCGCTTACCACGGTTCGCGTTCGGGGTCGATCAATACCTTTATGGGGCAACGCGGTAGCGATGTCGACATCGCTACCGCGTTGATTGCCATGCTGCGTTCGCAGAACATCCCGGCCCGCTATGCTGTTGGCATCGTCCGGCTACCCGCAACTCAGTTGACCAACTGGCTGAGAATTAGCAATCTCGATGTCGCTGTGCAAGTGTTGAAAGACCAGGGCATTCAAGGTGTCACGCTGGCTGCTGATCGCAGTACGGTGGATTTGGAACACGTGTGGGCCGAAGTGTTAGTGCCTTTCGATCAATACCGGGGGTTGACGACCAACTCGTCGGTAGACTGCGCGCTGCCGGCAAATGTGTCACGTTGTAATTGGATTCCATTGGATGGCAGTTTTAAACAAAAGACCTACAATGGTTTGAATATCGATCCCTACAATGCTCTGAGTTTCGACTATACCGGCTATTACAATGCCATTAAGGATTCCGCGACCGATACACAGCTGCGTAAAGATAAAAACCCGCTGACCATTCTGGAAGAACAGATTGCAACCTGGTTGCGTAGCAGCAATCCCGGTAAAACCCTGGAGGATGTCGCCGATGCCGGGCAAATTGTCGAAATTCGAGATGGGTTATTACCTGCCTCTCTGCCTTACCCGGTAATAGGCAGCATTCGGCGCTACGATTCGGTGGCCCTGCACGATGCGGCCGTACCCGCTAGCGAGCCGAAAAAATGGGGTAAGCGATTGTCGATCAGCATCTATATGGTCGCCCCACTATCCGGCGGCGGCACGCTGACCGTTAATCTGGGCGCGGGCAATGCCTTATTAGCGGAACTGAATACCAGGCGCTTGACGCTCACTACCGAGTTTCCGCCGCCAGGTAATATCCCCAATATGGTCACCCGATTAGGCGGTACTGAAATAGCCCGTCCGCTGTCGGGTAACGGCACTATCTCCGGCTATACCCCCGCCATCGGTAACCCCTATACCATTACGGTGACGATGGACGGTTCCCCCGATCCCAGTGGAGGTACCAATGATCGAACCATTACAGCGACCTATTCCGGCATCATCGGCGGTTATTATTTGATCGCCACCGGCGGCGAATCGTCTAACTGGTCGCAAGTGCATCGGGCGGCGGATCAACTGTTGGCCGATAACGTCAACTACAAGATCGTTTTTAATCCCGCCGACCCCGGCAGTAATGGGCAGGCTTGCGATTATACCAGCGGTATGAACTGCACACCCTATGTGGATACCACAAACAATGGCTGGGACGCTTCAGACTTACCGCTTTTACAAAACAAACCGGCTCTGGATGCCCTAACCGGCGGTCTGCTATATGTTGCGGCTACCCAGTATTATGCCAACCAGCGCGAACAGTTCGAGCGAGCTGATCATCTGATGAAAACCAAGACGCCAATCATCGGTTTTCTCGGTGTGGTCAGCTCTGTGTACGATGTTGAATACATCGACGGCACCGCATTTTCCGTCCTGCCGGGTGGTTTGTTAATCGACATGAAGGGTATTACCATCGGTGGCTCGTACCGCAGCCATGAGGCAGCCCTTAATTACTCGAACCGCCAGTTCGAATTCCTGGGCCATATTTCCTCGTCGTTGGAACACGAAACCTGGCAGGAATTAACCGGCTACGATGCCGTATCGACGGTGCGCGGCATCCAGATGGCCTTGGCGGGCGGCTCTAGCCTTGTCAACGTCAAACGCGATACGACCACCAATACCGTACCGGCTTTTCTCAATTCGGTCGGTTTCGGGGCTTCGGCACCTTCGCCTTTTTCGCTGGCATCGCGCACCTTATTCAACACTACGCCAAACAGTTGGTCGCATACGACGACAACCGCGCTAGAGGGGTTCGATATGCTGAAAAAAGCGCCTGCCGGCGCAACCGATTCACGACTAGGAACGCTTTCTTATTACAACGACAATTGGAATGGCTACCTCACTAACTGCGATCAAAACGAAAACACCCTCAATGGTTGGAAGACCACCTATGGCGGTTCGACCACTTTGACCGCCGGTGGCGCCTGCGGAGCCAGTTGGGGAGATGGTACGACCATTGATTCCGCTCTGGTACTCATGCAAAACAGTTTTAACAGCATCCGAGGCGGTACGAATACAGCTTTTTTTAATTATCTGGATGCTGCGCAAGGCTTTATCAGCACCGATTTTGCCTACCGTTCCAAAACCCTCGCGGCCAATGTTTACTCGACTACGACCGTCGCTGGCATCCGCAACGATTTATTGTTGCGCGATACCAGTCAATCCTGGGTCGAATATACCTTGCCCGCCACTTTAGTCGCTGGCCCCAGTAACCATTTCGAGGTCGACATCCGCAAAGTGTATACGACTTCGACCGGACGGCTAAACTCGCTGTCTTTCGAAATCCTCAACCGTGGTAATTAACAACATGGACCGGAACCGCAACCCGATTAACCGACCTATTCGTCGCCACTGGATGGTGGCAACGTTCGCCGTTTTAAACTTGATGTTGGCGGAATCCATATTCGCGGGCGGTTACGTCGATGGCCGTGTAGCGCTTGAACCGGCTACCGCCATTAATACCGGTGCCATATCGGTCTCCCCAACTTTCAATAACGATCAGTTCAATGACAAGATACTGGTCGGCACAGTCAATAACGATCAAGTCAAGACGCCATCGACGGCGGACCCGGTGTCAACGGTCTCCGGCAACAATTACCACGACGAAACCGATATTCAGATTCGCGGGCGCAATGCGCTTAACTACTTGTTCACCCGCACCTATAACAGCGCGCCCAGTGCTACGACGGTTGATCGTGGACTGGGTTTCGGTTGGGTGCATTCCTACGGCATGCGTCTGGAATCCAACGATTTCGGGATTTGTCCCAATTGCAACAGCATACAGAAATCGGAAAACGCCAACAATAAAACCTCGTCGATCACCTATACCGACGAACGCGGCGGCGAGCAGAACTTTTTGGTTAATGAAACCAGTTATGCAGTGACCACCCCCAAAGGCGTCTACGACACATTGACCTTGGACAGCGCCGCGGGTCAGCACACGCTGACCTTCAGAAACGGCACTAAATACACCTTTGAGACGGTTAGCGGTAATTTAAAAACCACGCCCAACCTCACTGCTCGTTTGAAATTCATCGATAATTCTTGGGGCGACCGTTTGACCCTGACTTATGATGCCAACGGGCGACTGTCCACGGTGACCGATAATTTGGGTATTAGCGGTCGTAGCGGTCTGGTGTTCACCTATTATGCCGACAATCATCTCAAAGACATTACCGATTGGACGGGACGTCAATGGCGTTATAACTTTAGCGGCAGCGATCTGACCGGCAAAACCAACCCCCTGAACCAAGTCGTCAGCTATACCTATCAAGCCGGGCATTTGCTGCACGAGATTGTTCAGCCGCTGCAACGCAACAGCCAGACCGTCAAAACCACCTTCAATTACTACCAAAACGGTCGGGCCTTCAATTACCACAATGCGTTGAACCACACGGAAACCCTGGACTACGACCTCTACCGCAAAACCACCCGCGTCACCGACCCACGCGGCGGCATCCGCCGCTACAGTTATGATGCTGACGGCCGGATGACCAAACTGGAAGAAGCCGACGGCGGTTTATTGCTGTTCGAAAACCAAAGCGACGGTATTCGCAATAAAAAGTATGACGCGCTGGGTTATGCCACGCAATACAGCTACCGGCTCGACAAAGCCTTGAGCGGTGCCTCCGACACCGGCGGCAACGTTTCCCGCGAGCAAGACGCCTTAAATCAAACCGTCGACACGACTTACGGTCCTTACGATCAAGTAGCCACGGTCAAGGACAAGCGCGGCACCGTCATCACCACCAGTTTTTATACCAGCACGGCCGGCTGCGCCTTGAACGGTAAGCCGCAAGCGCTGACCCTGTCTACGCTGAACGGCCAAGCCAACGTCAAACTGCACGATTATTGCTGGAATGCCGACGGCACTCTGGCGACGCTGACCGAGTATCTGATACCCGGCAACACCGTCCGCAAACGGGTTACCGCCTACACTTACGAGGCGGGCAGTAACGGCTTGAAGCTGGCTGATACCAATGTCACCGGGTCCGGGCAGACCCTGCATACCCACTTCACCTATGACAGTCTGGGCCGGAAACAAACCGAAACATTCTATCGTCGGACTTCGCCGACCAACGCCACATTGTTGGCATTAACCACCACCTATACCTATGACTCGCTGGACCGGCCCGTCAAGGTCACCGATCCCGAAGGCCGCATCCAGGAAACCGTGTTCGACGCCAACGGCCAAGTGGCTCAGGAAAAGACTTGGTATCCCACCAGCGTAGCCAAAGTGGGCTGTGCGGCTCCCAGCGGCGGCTACGTCATCTGTACTGACGCCACCCATCAGTACGATGCCGCCGACCGCCGCATCGCTACCACCGATGTGTTCGGCAAAACCAGCCAATTCGGTTACGATGAAGCCGGCAATCTAAGCAGCCAGATCGATGCTAACGGCCATTCCACAAAATACGAATACGACGCGATGAATCGTAAAACGGCGGCCATCGACGGCAACGGCCATCGCACTGAAACGAAATACAATCTACGGGGCGAAGCGATTGCCGTCACCAACGACAACGGCGAAACCGTCAAAAGCGAGTACGACGCCGTCGGTCGCTTGACCAAGGTCGTCGATCCTTTGGGCTTCGAGACCAGTTTTTCTTACGACGCCAACGGCAACCAAACCTGCCTCATCGACGCCAATGCGATCAGCAATGTCGGCGACCCCGGCCATCAACCCCTCAACGCCGACGGCTGCAGCGAAAGCCGGCAATATGACGAGTTAAATCGCCTCAAGCAAAGCAAGGATGCCCAAGGCAACATCACCGCCTACAGTTACGATCTGCTCGGCAACCGCCTTACAGTTACCGATGCCGAAAACCATACCACTGCCTTCCATTACGACGACCTGGGACGCTTGACCGAAACCGTCGATCCGCTCATCGAAACCCCGACCGACAAGACCCAGCTGTCCGTCTACGACGAAGCCGGCAACCTGATCGAGACCACCGACCGCAAGGGCCAGGTTAGCCGGCACACCTACGACCGTCTGAACCGTCTGACCCAAACCGATCATTTAATCGACAGCAGTCAGGAAGTCTATACCTACGACCTATTTGGCGATCTGATCCAAAGCCAAAACGCCGATGTCACCTATACGTATACCTACACCGCCAAACACCAGCTCAAAAGCAAAACCGACAGCCGCTCCAGCAAAACCCTAAGTTGGGCTTACGACCCGGTCGGTAATATAGACACCAAAACCGACTACCAGGGTGACATCACCGACTACCAGTACGACAATGCCAATCGTCTGGTGGCCGAGACCAACCCTGCATACCTGCAAGTCAGTTACCATTACGACGGCGCGGGCCGGTTACTGGACCGCATCCTCAGTAACGGCGCCCAAACCCGCTACGGCTGGGACGCAGCGGGCCGCTTGACGCAACTGAAAAATACCACGCTTACCGGCCAGCTGGTTAACGATACGAGCTACACGCGTGACCGGCTCGGCAACATTTTGACTCAGATCGACCATAACGCCAGCGGCCAAGTCACGGGTACCACTACCTTCGGCTACGACCCGGCATATCGTTTGCTCAGCGCCGACTACCCCGGTACCGCCAACGATGAAAGCTTCAGCTACGACAAGGTCGGCAACCGCAAGACCTATACAAAGGCCGGCAGCGTCAAATATTACAACGTCGATGCCGCCAACCAGCTCAAAGACATCCGCACCGGCAGCCCAACAGGTACCGTCTTCGAAAGCTACCAATACGATGCCAACGGCAGCCTCACCAACGTCAGCGGCAACCGCAGCCTAACTTTAACTTGGGACGCCAACAACCGCGTCAAACAAATCAACACCAGCCAATACCGCTACGATCCATCCGGCTACCGCATCCAAAAAGCCGCCAGCCTGACCAGCCGTTACTACCTGGAAGGCGAACACCTGGAAGCCATTTACGAGAGTAACGGCGCGTTACGCGACCAATACCTGCGCGGCACGGTGATCGACGAAGTGGTCAACGGCTACCACCGCGACGCCAACAACAGGATGGTCAACAGTACCTACCACCACGACGCCTTGCAATCTGTGTTGGGGCAAAGTGCCCACGACGGCCAAATCCAGGCCACCCAAAGCTACACCGCCTTCGGCGGCAACCTAAGCTCAACCGGTACCAGCAACGCCGCGCAGAAATATACCGGCCGGGAAGCCGATGGGGAGAGCGGGTTTTATTATTATCGGGCCAGGTATTATGATCCCAATACTGGGCGGTTTATCTCGGAAGACCCGAAGGGGTTTGCGGCTGGAATTAATTTCTATGCCTATGTCGATAACAACCCGGTTAACGCCAATGATCCAACGGGATTGGACCTAATTTCCAATATCGTTTCAGGACTTGCAAAATTAGGTGGCCGATTAGGATCTGCTGAAACCAGGGCGCTGAACAAAGCGATTGCGGATGAATATCTCGCTACTGGTGACTGGGTGCTGAAAAGTGGGGGCGGCAAAGCAGAAGTTTTAATTCCCAATCCTGCTACTGGAGGCGCTAAAGGTGGAGCCTATGGCGATATTGTGCTAAAAAATATTCAAACAGGAAAAGAGCTGATCATTAACACCGTGACTACGCGCGCCGATGGTATTACGCCAGTAGCCAGAGAAATTGCGGCAGGTGTTAAAATTCAAAATCTTCGTCCGGATAGCGAATTTCAAATGGTTTCAAAAGTCACCGGCGGCGTTATCGGTGCCACAGCAGCGGGCAGTGCCAACGCCAGTAGCGGTATTTTCGGGACAGGAATTACGTGGAATGATGTCGGCAATTTTGTGATTGATTTTCTAACGCCAGGTGGTGTGGGCTCGGTTGGAGCTGGCAGCGACATTGTTCCCAATACAAGTTCCATCAATTGGAATTCTTCCAATTTTTGGAGCTCATCAGCCAATGGTGGCTTCGTGCTCTACCCAAACAAAGCCAATACCAATATGATGCGATCTGTGTATTCAAAGTAAAGGTAATCAAGTAATGTCTAGGGGTCATTCCATCTATCATTTTGCAACAAAAAATGATTATGCTCTTGTCATATCGGATATTTCATCGCAATTTGACCTGAAATATGTTGTGGATGAATGGCGGCTTGAACCGGATTTTCCAGTTTATAAATCGCCTTTAGAAGTACCTGATTTTGATTTTTGTAAATGGCCAAGTTCTTGTGAGACTAGGTTTTTCGTATTGCCAGTTAACGCTGAGCTGCCATTCAAATTTTGGGATAAACGGCAAACTCCCGAAAAGTACGGGTTTATGCCCTCTCAGATTGGTGACCCTCCAAACTACGACTTTGTATTTTTGGACCCTTGCGGCTTTCACAAAAGCGAAGAGTGGGGAGAAGGCTTTATTAAGGGATGCCTGTCCACGAATTCCATGCATCCGGATTCTCTTGCGATCTTCAACGCCTTCAAAAAATCAATCCGTAAGCGTTTCGAGCATATCGGTATTAATTATGTCGGGCCGGAGGCAGCGAAATACCTAGATTCTGGCGGACGCTTGGTACAAGACCTCAGATCGCCGCGAGAGCAAAATCTTAGACGACCCGACGAATCTGAACTGGGGAAATCTTTGCGAAAAAACGATCCAGAAAAGTTTGCTGCCGCCTTACCCTCATCAATTGATCTTAATACTCGTGATGGTTATGGATGGTCTTTGATCGAAATGGCTGTATTGCATGGAAGTGACAAAATAGTAAGGTACTTGCTGACACAAGGCGTTGAATTAGGACAGGCACCTGAATTGGCACAGAGATATTCAGCATTATCAAAGGAATATCAGAAGTCGTTTGAGCTTTTGAAATAACTCGATAAGGCTTATAGGATGCCAGCATCGAGTCCACCAAAAGCCTGGACGTCTTGAACACGACATGGAAGGTAACGCTATTGTTTTCATGCAACCTCCCTTCTGAGGCTAGTCGCCTATATGGCCGACATGAGAGGTTGCAATTCATACTATTCGTAGCCTGCTACGCGCTACTCGACTACGCCTATTTTAAGATTCCAGTCGGCCTGTTTGCCAATGTCATCTACTACCACGGCGTGGTGGCAATTTGCGCCGATCTGGTCAACTGGCTGGCTCCGTTGGAGCATGTATCGGCCAAGCAGAATCATTTGCTTTCGGCCAAGGCCGATCTGGAGATCGTGCGTGGCTGTGACGGTGCCGGTGTGTTGTTTTTGGTGGTGTCCGCCGTTCTGGTGTTTCCGTGCGGATTAAAGCGGAAACTGCTCGGTTTATTGCTGGGCATCGGTTTGATTTATAGCCTCAATCTACTGCGTATCTTTGCGTTGTATTTCGTCATCGCTTACCAACCCGGCTGGTTTCAGCTGATTCATACCTATGTGGCACCGACCTTAATGGTGGTGTTGGGGTGTTTTTATTTTGCCTGGTGGGCGTTCGGTTCAACGAATCAAAGTCATGAACCGGCGTGAGCTGTTTGTTCTGACCATGAAAGGTCTGCTGGCCTGGCTAGTGTTGTCCGGCTTGGTTTTGTATTTTGGGGAATGGCTGGCAAAAGGGCTGTTCCCGCTGCTTAAGGCGGTCATGATCTCAATGGCTCCCGACCTATCATCAAGCTTAAACTTACTGAAATCAGTGCAATCTCAATTGGATTATTCGATTGAGTTGTCGGCCTGGGTGCTTAGGCCTGTTTACTTGAACGCCAATCATTTCATTCCGCCTGGCACCGAGTTGAAATCATCCGCCCATTTGCTGCATAGCTTTGTGCCGCTAGTGATTGAAGGTTCGATTCTGCTGGTTTGGCCGGTGCAAGGCTGGCGGCAGCGATTATTGTTGGTCGGTTTGGGTTTGTTGGCTGCAGTTCTGGTGGTTATGGCCACTTTGCCGGCACAGCTATTAGGCAAATTAGAAATATCGTTTCAAGACATCGCCGAGTCAGGCAGTAGTCCTCGTGCTATTCCGTGGTATGTGGACTGGATGGTGTTTTGCGAATTGGGCGGTCGTTGGCTGCTCGGGATCGCGGCCGCTTGGTTGTCTATTCAAATACAGCGTGGATTGTTGCGAGTCTGATGTGCCATGTACTGACGACTGCGCTATTCCCTTGGTCTAAATTGACCTTGTGACAATTTTCTGATGATTTGAAATCAAGCGTGAGCCGCGCTAATTTTTGCCAACATCGAATTTCCGGTGCGATTTTTGTCACTAAATATTAATTTCATACCTTTTGCATGTCATACTATAAATGACGGTTTAAGTGACAATTTTGGCGCAGTAAAGAATATTCTTTAGCCCTGTCACTTAATCGAACGTATAAGTGACAAGGCGGAATGATGTTAATTGGTTACATGCGGGTTTCAAAAGCAGACGGTTCTCAGGCATGCGATTTGCAGCGTGATGCGTTAATGCTGGCCGGTGTCGATTCAAAGCACCTTTATGAAGATCATGCATCGGGAAAACGAGAAGACCGCCCCGGTTTAGCTGCCTGTCTCAAGGCATTGCGTGAAGGAGACACTTTACTGGTGTGGAAACTTGATCGACTGGGACGTGATCTCCGACATTTGATTAACACGGTACATGATCTAACCATTAGAGGTGTTGGTCTCAAGGTTTTAACCGGCCACGGCGCTGCTATTGACACGACAACCGCTGCCGGCAAGCTGGTCTTTGGCATTTTTGCCGCGCTGTCTGAGTTTGAGCGTGAATTGATTTCAGAAAGAACTGTAGCCGGTTTGGCGTCAGCCCGAGCACGCGGTAGGAAAGGCGGTAGACCCTTTAAGATGACGCCTGCCAAACTACGGCTGGCTATGGCGGCGATGGGGCAGCCGGAAACAACGGTAGGAAATCTCTGTAAGGAACTGAGCATTACCCGGCAAACATTGTATCGACATGTTTCACCCAAGGGAGAACTGCGGCCGGATGGGGTAAAGTTGCTGGCCAGTGGTTAGAAGACGTTTAATCTGGTGATATCGCAAGGCCAGCGCCAACCATTATAGGTAAAGTTAAATCATATGCCTGTCGGCTTTCTGCCCAACGAACAGCGTGAAAATTATGGCCGCTTTACCGCGACTTTATCAGGTGATGACTTGGCCCGTTACTTTCATCTTGATGACGCTGCTCATGCGCTGATCGCCAAAAAGCGCGGTGATCACAACCGGTTTGGTTTCGCCGCTCAACTTTGCACCGTTCGCTACTTGGGTACTTTCCTGGACGACCCGCTGGATATACCCGTTCCGGTCATGCAAACGCTAGCCAAGCAACTGGGCCTTACGATCACGGATAGTCTGCGGGCGTACAGCCTCGGTGAACAGCGATTGCAACATGCGACAGAAATCCGTACTTGTTATGGCTATGTCGAAATTACCGAGCCTCAAGTCGGTTTTCGTCTCACTCGCTGGTTATATTCTTTGTGCTGGACGGGTACTGACCGGCCTAGTGTGCTGTTCGAGCGAACAACTACCTGGCTGGTAACGCATAAGGTTTTGCTGCCAGGCTATAGTACCCTCGAACGTTACATCGCCCGTCTGCGCAGTCGGGTGGAGAAGCGACTATGGCAATCGCTGTGCCGTGGCATCAGTAGTGGACAGCAAGCAGGGCTTGAAAAGCTTTTGCTGATAGCAGACGGCAATCGTAATTCACAATTGGATCGCTTGCGGACTGGGCCGGTGATGATTAGCGGCCCATCGCTGATACAAGCTTTGCTTCGACTACATTCGGTACGCCAACTTGGCATTAAATTGTCAGTGGCTCACATTCCGACGACGCGCTTGGCGGCCTTGGCCAGATACGCGAGTACCGCCAAAGTAAGTGCAATATTGCGTTTGCCGCATCAGCGCCGACTGGCTACACTGGTTGCCTTTGTGCATTGCTTGGAGGCCACTGCGCAAGACGATGCGCTGGAAGTATTGGAAGCGCTACTACGCGACCTGTTTAATGCCGCCATCAAAGCCGATAAAAAAGCGCGGCTTCGCACGCTGAAAGACCTCGATAAAGCGGCTGCAACCTTAGCCGGCGCCTGCCAAATTCTGTTGGATACGGGGCTCCCCGATGTTGAGCTGCGTTCCCAATTGTTTGAGAGAATTCCGCGTGACGCACTGACGCAAGCCGTTGATGGTGTGATTGCCCTAATTCGGCCCGCTGACGACGTGTATTATCATGAGTTTGATGCCAAGTACAAAACGGTGCGTCGGTTTTTGCCCGCACTGCTTGAGCATATCCGCTTCGGGGCAAACTCTGATGGCGAGCCAGTCGTAGCCGCTTTTGATTGGCTACGCACCAATATCACCCTGAAGAAACCCGGAAACGATGCGCCGCTCGAATTGGCTGACAAGTCGTGGCAAAAACATGTGCAGGGCGATGATGATTCATTCGATTTACACGCCTACACCTTTTGTGTGCTGGAGAAATTACAAACCGCATTACGCCGGCGGGACGTGTTCGTTGCGCCCAGTTGGCGTTATGCCGATCCGCGTGCCGGTCTGCTTAAAGGCGAAGAATGGGAAACTACGCGGCCACTGATCTGCCGAACGCTCGGATTATCCGCTGCCCCAGAGCCTACGCTCACGGCCATAACCAACGAGCTGGATATTACTTACCGAGCCGTTGCCGCCAGACTGCCTGACAATCAAGCAGTGCGATTCGATACGATTGGCGACAAACAAGAACTGGTACTCAGTCCACTGGACAAATTGGACGAACCGGCCTCGCTGACCGCGCTACGCGATAAAGTTGCCAATATGTTGCCGCGAGTTGAGCTGCCGGAGCTCATGCTGGAGATTGCCGCACGCACGAATTTCACCGATGCTTTTACCCATGTCTCGGAACGCTCGGCACGTGCCACCGATCTCCATGTCAGTTTGTGCGCGGTGTTGATGGCCGAAGCCTGTAATACCGGATTGGAGCCATTGATTCGAGGGGATGTAACGGCGCTTAAACGTGACCGGTTATCCTGGGTCGACCAGAACTACATTCGTGACGACACCTTAACCGCAGCCAACGCCACACTGGTCGCGGCACAAAGCCGCCTTACGTTGGCGAATGTCTGGGGTGGCGGCGAGGTAGCCTCAGCGGATGGCATGCGTTTCGTTGTCCCTGTGCGTACTGTTCATGCCGGCCCCAACCCAAAATACTATGGTACCGGTCGCGGTGTGACTTGGTACAATCTACTATCGAACCAGTTTTCCGGACTGAATGCCATCCTGGTGCCGGGTACGCTACGGGACAGCTTAATCTTATTAGCGGTGGTGCTTGAGCAGCAAACCGATCTACAACCGACGCAGATCATGACTGACACCGGTGCATACAGCGACGTGGTGTTTGGCCTGTTTCGCCTGCTCGGTTACCGATTCTGTCCGCGTTTAGCCGATGTCGGCGGCACCCGCTTTTGGCGGATTGATCCCAAAGCTGACTACGGTTTACTCAATTCGATCTCAAAGCATCAACTCAGTTTGAAGAAAATAACGCCACATTGGGACGATATGTTACGGTTGGCGGGCTCGCTTAAGCTGGGCAGAGTTCCCGCCTCCGGCATCATGCGTACACTTCAAGTAGGCGATAGGCCAACTCGATTGGCCCAGGCTATTGCCGAATTCGGGCGTATTGAGAAGACGCTTCACACCTTAATGTATATTGATGACGAGGCCATGCGCCGGAGTACTCTGACCCAGCTAAATCGAGGAGAAGGTCGTCACAGCGTAGCCCGTGCAGTTTTCCACGGCAAACGCGGCGAGTTACGTCAACATTATCGGGAAGGCCAAGAAGATCAATTGGGGGCTCTCGGCCTTGTGCTGAATATGATTGTGTTATGGAACACCATTTATATGGAGGCCGCATTGAACCAACTTCGAATGGAAGGTTATCCGGTTAGTGACGAAGATGTCAGCCGATTGTCGCCTTTACAGCATGAACATATCAACATGTTTGGACGGTATTCGTTTTCGGTACCGGAATCGGTCGCGAACGGAGAGCTAAGACCATTACGCGATCAAGAGGGCAAAGATAACTGAAGGTGGTTAGCGCTGCTTGCAGCAAAATCGATGCTTACAATTTCGAATGCGGCCACCCCAAAGGCGCATCATGATAAGCGCTAACCCGGTTTTCCGTTCCACTGCGCCTCAAACCCCATGATCGGCAAATATCAGGACCATCTGCCGCTCTATCGCCTGGAGCAAATCGCCGCCCGTGACAACCTCATCTTGTCCCGGTCAACCTTGGCCGACTGGGTCGGACGCGTCGGTGTGGCGCTACAACCCTTGGTAGATCGTCTGACTGGGCACCTACTGCAAGGCAATACCTTGCATGCCGACGAAACGCCGGTGGCGCAACTCGACCCCGGCAGCGGCAAAACCAAGAAAGCTTATCTCTGGGCCTATCGCAGCAACGATCTGGCGGATGCCGGACCGCGACTCATCGTCTTCGACTACCAAAAGGGCCGAGGCGGCGAACATGCTCGTCAGTTTCTGGGCACCTGGAAAGGTCACCTGATGGTCGATGACTATGTCGGCTACAAAGCCCTGTTCGCGAACACGGGCAACGGCGAAGCTTGCATCGAGCTGGCTTGTCTGGCCCATGCGCGCCGAAAGTTCTTCGATTTACATCAAGCCAATCAAAGTCCCATGGCCTTTGAAGTCTTGCAGCGCATCGGTGCGCTCTATGCCATCGAAGCCGAAGGCAAAGAAATGAGCATCGAAGCCCGTCGGCAATTGCGTGTGGAAAAGAGTCTGCCACAACTGCGAGCCTTCCATGACTGGCTCATGAAAACCCGTATCGGCACCGCCCACGGCGGTGCGTCTGCCAAAGCCTTGGACTACACTTTAAAACGTTGGCCAGCGTTGATCCGCTATGCGGAAACAGGGCATCTGCCCATCGACAATAACCCGGTGGAAAACTGCATCCGACCCATTGCGCTGGGCAAAAAGAACTGGCTATTTACCGGTTCCGAACGTGCTGGGCAACGTGCCGCCGCTATTCAAACCTTACTCGGTACTGCCAAGCTTAATGGTCTAAACCCGGTAGCATGGTTAAAGGAGACGTTGGAAAAACTGCCGATCTGGCCCAATAGCCGCATTGATGAATTGCTACCTTTGACACCGGAGCAAATCGACGCCATTAAACAGACTTTGCCTGAAAGGGCAAAGTGGTAGGGTCACTCGCTTACCTTTATCGCGCAGCGTCCAGCGACCGAAGGGAGCGAGGTTGAGCGCCATGTTGGGCCACTGATGGCTGAAACAATGAGAGAGCTCAAGAGCGCTAGGCGGCAACGCCGAAGATGCCGTACACATAGGCCCTACTTCTTGGGCAGCGAGGAAACGAATTGAAGAGCGGCAGCTATGAGTTTGCTGCGCATCTCGTCGTTTCCGAAAGCGCGCGAATCGGCGCGAACCCAGCCAGCCATGTGTTTCCCGCGAGAGACCATGGGCTCAATGCCTGGGACGGCGAGAGCCCAATCGTCGTTACCCTTTCCCAACCGCAAAAGCATTCCGTCATCACGTGCTCCACAGAGCAGATTTCCCCAAAGTAGCCAAGCCCAGCCGCCAAACATTGCTTTGTCCGTGATGCCAGGTGTCGTTCTGAGATCGTCGAAGACTATCTCTTCAAGTCCTTTGTCTCGAGCCACGGTTGCTCAATTTACTTTGGGGTGCGATTGGGTACCGCCTTTGGTGCAGGGGCCCAGCGTAAAGAAAGGTAACAGGCCTTGTGCGGCCTTTCGTGCGAGGTCCATGTGACTGCCGGGTTAGCCCTCGGGCGGCTCTGAACTATCTGTGCCGTCATTGGGGGTTGAACACGACAGAGGTTGACAGTTCACTTTCGGTGGGCATCTGGAACTGCGTTTCCATGAAGTCAAACATGGCGGGCGTTACTTCAAAAGAAAACGAATCACCTTTGCTGACATTTCGAGAGAGAACACGATTTCTCCGAATCTCAAGGGGCGTAGTTACAAAGTGGGTGCGCACGGAAAGACTCTTAGCTTGGGCCAGAGCAACAAACCTGGACCTGTCGGCGACCTTCATGAATCCGAGGTCTAGGACCACGTTTCCGCCACGTTGCGCCACATCTGACGCCACCGCCCAGATTCTTTGCTCGCAACGTTGGACGCGCTCCATTATCCAGGCGATGTTTATCGGATTTGGTAAATCCGGGGCGTACAACTCGCCTATCCAATCGTCAATTGAAAAACGCACGCCTTGCTCTTGATCGGCAAGCGTACTTGAATAGGTTGTCTTACCAGCACCTTGCTGGCCAAAGACTATGTGAACCGTTGCCATGATGAATTCTTCTTAAAGAGTGCAGTGAGATAAGTCTGGGGCGAGATGGCTAACGCTGTGCATAAGCCGAGAGCAAAAGCACCTCGCTTTTGCGAATCGGGCGACCGAAGGGAGCGAACTTGATGCACTTGTTGGACGAAGCCGCTAACGCGGAGAAAAAAGCAAGCCTTGTCGCAGTGAAAAACTGTGAATGTATAAACGACCCAAAGTGAGGGCAATCACAAAAACCGGGGCTTAAATACCCAGCCATCAGTCCGCTGAAATCAATTGAAGCATGTATTTGCATATTGCTTACGTTAGCCCTTCAATTTACACTGACCCGCATGAAAATCACCCAAAAACGCACATTATTCAACTCATTGATTTTCATAAGAATACATCTGGAAAAAGATATTTTCTAAATATCGTAGTCTCAACATCTTGTCAAGAAACATTTCCCATATTAAATGACCGCTATTTTGTAATCCGGGCTTGTCCAACAAACGGTTCAGATTGTGGTTCGCGTTGCTCACACAATCTAACCTTATTCGTTATGCCTCATTTTGTTTTACGCTCCATCGCGGCTCTGGATTCATTGAGAAGTCTTCAGGATAACGCAATACCAATATTGCTGGGTTTCGCTCGTATACCCGGATGACGCGATACAGAAGCATGCCAGCAAGAAGAGCTGTATGTGATTGAGTGCCGTTGATTTTCAACTTTGACCAAGCAACGTTGGCTGCGGCGGTACCCTTGATCTCTATTCGCTGGACTTGACCATTTGATGTGATTTCGAGATCACAGTCTTCCACTTTTTCTCGGAATGAGCACAGTGGGTCTATAGATCTGAAATGGAATTTTGTTAGCTCTACGGCTCTATTGCCTACGGTTGAGCTCTTTACTGTTGGCGGAAACAGGGTGTTAAGACGCTGAAACTCAGATTCTGGGATATTAATTTCCAGTCGTTCCACGACTCGTCTCCTGTGAGGCATAACAAGGAATTAGATGGTTAACAACATATCTACCGCTAAATTTACATCGACGCAATAAAGCATTGATCTGCATTTGTTTTTTCCTTTCGTCTATCATCGGAACCAAGTAACAGTGGTTGGTTAAGGCCAAATCTGAACCATTGAATCAGATGGAGCGTTCGACCGCAAGGGTTGGACTTTACTCAGTGACCAGCCACCACTATCCCGCAATTAAGCCTTTGTACGCGACTAGAGTTTTATGTTTTCACCAGTCCAGCACTGACTGCGCCGCATTCATATACTCCATACTCCCAAAAACGTTTTCCCGGCTTGGCCGGGCCGCGCCAGCCGTTGGCGCGCAGTTGTTGGGCAATCAGGTAATTCATCAGGCCGTGACCGACCAGCAAGACGTTGCCATGCGCTTCCGCCAAGCCGATCAGCCGGTTTGCGGCCTGTAGCGCCCGGCACTTGGCAACTGCATAAGCTTCGCCGTTTTGCCCAAAACCGGCCAACCAGAGCAATCGACAAACCATCACCCACGCCGTAATGGGTAGTGCAATCAAACCGCTGTCGAAATGCGGCAGCGCCGATTCGCGAAACAAGCTATCCGCCACATGCAATTGGCCAAACCCCAACGCATGGGCCGATTCGACCGAGCGCGGCAAATCGCTGCATACCACGTAGCTGAGATGGCGCAGTTCCGCCAAGATTTCCGGCGGTGGCCGGTCGACGATGCCGGATGCGTCGTAGGCCTTGGCGATAGCGGCCAAATCCTTGCCGCGAGCCATGCCCGACAGTTGGACAGCCGGTTTGCCGTGTCTTAACAGGATGATTTGCATGTCAGGTTTGCGCGACGCTGTAACAGGAATCGCCTATCTTGGCGGCGAAAAATTTCAAAGCGCTCAATACGGCGTGCCGTCCTTGCGGGCGAAGCGGAAGCTATTGTCGACAAAGGCAGCCTGCAAGTCGTCGTCCGGGTAGACGACTTGGTCACCCGCGCTGCGGTCGCCGATTTCCAGATACAGGACATCACTCGTTGATTCGTTGACTAACCGGTGGGCATCGCCGCTGCCGGCTTTAAAACCGGCACACATGCCGGGCGACAAAGGCGTGGGGCCGACATCGGTGTAAAGGGTTGGGCAGCCTTGCAAGATGTAGATGAACTCGTCCTGCTGGCTATGTGCATGGCGCAACGCGGAAATCGCGCCGGGTTCCAATTTGGTTAGATTGACGCCGAAGTTTTGCAGGCCGAATAATTCGCCTAACGCCCGCTTTTCCCGGCCTGCCAGCCGGGCGCCATGCAGGTCCAAAATGGCTTGCGGATACAAGGATTTTCTTGCGCGTGGCGGCACTTGCTCCGCTACGACGGCAATTGGGGGCGCTGATTCAGTCATTGGGAATGATCCTAAGAGTTAAAAAATGCAAGATTAGTCGACAAACGGCGCGCAGATAAAATCGATGCCGCCGTAATCGCAACCGCACTGGCTCAACAGCGCGGTGATTTGGCCGCGATGGTGAGTTTTGTGGTTCAACAAGGTAGTCAGCATGGTAGCCACGGCCAACACTTTATCTTGCCCGGTGGACAGACTGCGAAAGGCGAAGCGCCGTTGCAAATCGTCGGCTTGCAAGCCTTGAATCCAATCCAGCAAAGTCTGGTCGCAATCGGCTTACGCTGCCCGCAGTTCAGCGAAGTCGGTGTAGAGCTCCAAATCCAAGCGCTGATACGGCACCGGCCGACCTTGCAACCGCGCCAGCCAGACGCGATCACCCAGCAGCAGATGGTTCCAGGTGCCGTGTATGGAATGAAAAAATACGCTCCTATCCTGTTTGCGTTCGGCATCCGCCAAGGTAGCGCAAGCGTCGTACAGACGCTGGTTGACCCACTGGCTGTAACGCGCCAGCAACAGCAAATTTTCCAACAAATTCATGAGATGCCTCCGCACTCTTGGTCTATGGTTCGCCGAAAGGCCTGTTGCAAGCTTTGAAATACCGGGCCGGGGCAACCAGGCATTGATCGGCAGTCGATACTGGCGACCGGAATCAGTTCCGCGCCGGTGCCTGTCAAGAAACATTCGTCGGCAGCATACAGGTCGTACACGCCCAAGGGCTGCTCCCTGGTTTCGATGCCGTTGTCCCGCGCCAACTGTAGCACCAATACGCGGGTGATACCTTCCAACGCGCCCTCGCTGCAAGGCGGCGTCAGTAAGCAGCCGTCGCGGACGATGAAGACATTGTCGGCGGTGCCTTCGGCGACCCGGCCTTGGGCGTTGAGCAGGATTGCTTCGTCGGCGCCGGCATGGTTGGCTTCGATCTTGGCCAGGATGTGGTTCAAATAATTCAGGCTTTTGATGCGCGGATCCAGGCCGTCGGCCGGCAAGCGGCGTATCGAGGACACGATTAGCCTCGCACCGGCCTGTTGTTCGTCAAGGGCTATCATCGTCAACTGGTCGGCAATGGCGATGACATTGGGCTGCGAACAGCTTTTGGGATTCAAGCCCAGCGCTCCGGCGCCGCGTGTGACCATTAAACGGATATAGCCGTCGTCGTCGGCAAACGCTTCGATCAGCCGTCCGATGACGGTTGTTAATTCGTCGGTAGAGAGGGGTATTTCCAGCGCAATCGCCCGCGCCGACAGCTGCAGTCGCTGCAAATGCCGTTGCAGACGGAAGGCACGGCGCTTGTAAAAGCGTATGCCTTCGAACACGCCGTCGCCGTACAGCAGTCCGTGGTCGTTGACCGGAATGAAAGCTTGTTCGGCGGGCATCAGTTCACCGTTCAACCAACACATTGAGAGGGGTTTCATCGATTTCTCCTGAAAAATAAATTTTGTTTTTACGATTTTCGGCTGATCACAACACAAGCCAGAACCGCCAACGCGGTTGCCAATTGTTCAATCTCGACGCTTTCGCCGATCAACGCCGAACCCGCCGCCATGCTTAGAAACGGCTGCAGCAATTGCAGTTGGCCGATCCGCGCGGTACCGCCCAGCGCCAAACCGCGATACCAGGCAAAAAATGCCAGATACATGCTGACCACACTGACGTAGGCGAAGCCCAACAGACTAGGCCAGCCGACCAGCTCGAAGCGCGGCGGCGCGGTTTGCACCACCCACGGCAGCAACAGCGGTGCACTTATCAATAAGGCCCAGCTGATGGTTTGCCAAGCGCCGAGCTGTTTGGCCAACCGCGCACCTTCGGCATAACCGTAGGCCACGCAGGCAATCGCCGCCAGTAAATACAGATCGGCTTGCTGCAAACCTGCCACACCGGACCGGTAAACGAAGATCAGGATCGCGGAGCTACCCAATGCCGTTGCCAGCCAGAATCGCCATGCCGGCCGATCACCCGACAACAGCACGCCGAAACCGGCGGTCAACAACGGCGTCAGCCCTACCACCACGGCACCATGCACTGCAGAAACGTGTTGCAACGCCAACGCCGACAACAGAGGAAAGCAGATCACCACCCCGCTGGCGGTTGCGGCCAACCTGAGCCATTGGCTGCCTTTGGGCAAGCGACCGCCTCGCCACCACAACGCCAATGCCGCCAACAACGAAGCGGCGACCGCTCGGCCCAGGCCGACGAATACCGGATCGAGTTCCGCCACCGCCAGCCGGGTCGCCGGCAATGTCAAGCTGAAACCGAGGATGCCCGCGCAGCCGAACCAATAACCGCGCGTCAGCTCGGAAGGCTGGGGAAGCGTCGTAGGGTTTCGGCCGCCAACGGCAAACTTGGCGCGGTTCAACAAGCGGAATTTCATAGTCTTGCCCTGTTTGATTGGAGGGGCTACTTTAGACTATGATCAGACTATCGATACAGATGCAAATTCTGTAAATTACATCGATACAATTTTGACTGATGATAAATTGTATCGATACCTAAACGCCGGAACTGTATTGCAACTGCCATGAATCTTCGTTACGAAAACCTCGCCGAACATTTACTCAACGCCATCGCGCAGAATCTGTACCGACCAGGGGCACGCCTGCCCAGCGTTCGTCAGCTCAGTCAGCAACATCAGGTCAGCACCGCAACGGCAGTCAGCGCATTGCGGCTTTTGGAGGACCAGGGTCATCTCGATGCTCGCCAGCGCTCGGGTTATTACGTCAGGTCGCGTCCGCGCAGTTCGCTGCAGGAGCCGGCAATTTCGGCGCCGCCGCGCGAACCGTCATTGGTGACGGGTCAGGAATTGGTGTTGCGTTTGGTCAAGGCCGCCAACGATCCGAGAATCGTGCAGTTGGGCGCAGCGGTGCCGGCGGCGTCGTTTTTGCCGACGCAAAAAATGGCCCAGCTGTCGGCCAACGTGGCCCGCCACTACAGCAAACGCATTGCCAATTACGAGTTTCCGCCGGGCGCGCCGGAATTACGCCGGCAAATCGCCCGCCGTATGTCGGAACAAGGCTGCCCGGTCGATCCCAACGACATTCTGATCACCAACGGCTGCCAGGAAGCGATGACGCTGGCTTTGAAAGCGGTCACCCGACCGGGCGACATCGTCGCCATCGAATCGCCGACTTTTTACGGACTACTACAGATCATCGAATCGTTATCGCTACGCGCGATCGAAATTCCGACCCATCCGCGCGACGGCATCGCGCTGGACGCGCTGCAACTGGCCTGCGAGCAATGGCCGATCAAGGCTTGTATCGCGGTTCCCAACTACAGCAATCCTCTGGGCTATTGCATGAGCGATGCCCGCAAGCGCGCCTTGGTGGATCTGGTCAACCGCTACCGGATCGCGCTGATCGAAGACGACATCTACGGCGACCTAGGTTTCGGCCCGCAACGGCCGTCGATGGCGAAAAGCTGGGATAGCGAGGGACGAGTGTTGTATTGCTCGTCTTTTTCCAAATCGCTGTGTCCCGGTTTGCGGGTGGGTTGGCTGGTGGCCGGGCCGTACCTGGAACAAACCGAATACCTGAAATACGTCGGCAATCTGGCGACGCCGACCCATGCGCAATTGACGGTCGCGGAAATGCTGGCCAAGGGCGGCTACGAACGCCATCTGCGCCAGGCACGCAACCAATATCGGCAAGCGGTGGAAACAATGACGGCGGCCATCGGCGTTTATTTCCCGTCTGGCACTCGTGTTACCCAACCGGAGGGCGGCTTCGTAATCTGGGTGGAGCTGCCGGAAACTGTCGATGCGACGGCGTTGAGCCGGCGGGCGTTAACGCAAGGTATCAGCATCGCGCCCGGCCCGATGTTCTCGGCAACACAAAAATACCGCAATTTCATCCGCCTGAATTGCGCGGTGGATTGGGACGAGCGAGTCAATCAGGCGTTGGTCAAATTGGGACAAATGGTCGACGATGAATAGTCCGGATTGTAATTCCCAAATGCCCTGAGTCATCCAAAATCAAGCCTTCGAGTCAATACAGCTCAGCTAGCCAACGAGCGGTTTTATCAAATTGAAGTAACACCTCATTGTCGATTTTGGTCAAGCCCCAGAAGCCATTCAGGGCTTTGTGTCGCTATTGACTATATAGCGCCATTTAATTTGTCACTACACTAAAAGTCGCGCCATAAAAATGCTCTTGGTGGCACACATAATCCTCAGCTCCATCCGCCCTCCCAAGTCATCACATTCCTTCCGATCATAAGATCAAGTAAAAAAGCAGGAGGATCGGCGAAAAACAGCTAAAAGAGAGGTTTTTCGAACATATAGAATTTCTGGCAACGTCTTAAACTCGCTTCAAAACCATAACGGTGAGCTAGCGATGTTAATTATTCACATAAAAAAACAGGGGGTTAAGCACCCTGGCGTTTCAATCCAAAACCCTATTAAGCATTTTTGGATTGGATTGTTCAGTGGCCTTTGCCTCATCAGCCAACCCATGGAATCAATGGCTGCTGATTCCATTCAAGCGAATGGCAACAGCCAACAGTCCCTGGCATCAAACACTAAATTTCAAAACACGCAGTGGGGACAAGTTGCCCGTAGACATCGCATTGATCCCTATATTCTGTATGCCGTTGCGCTCATGGAGTCGCGGAAAAACGGTGAACAGAATCGTGTCATGCCCTGGCCCTGGGCCATCAATAACGCTGGCAACTCCTTTATTCCTAACAGTCAGCAGGAGGCAGAAGTTTTACTCAATCAAATGCTGGACCAAGGTAAGCGCAATATCGACGTCGGCATCATGCAAGTGAATCTGCGATGGCATGGCCACCGCGTTGCGAAACCCGAACAACTCTTGATCCCGAGCATCAATATCGAAATCGGCGCTAGCGTACTCTCAGAGGCCATCCAATCGGCGCCAGACAATCTCGCTCATGGAATCGGCCGATATTACAGTTGGCAAAACGAGCCAGCAGCCATCCAGTACGGGCAAAAAGTGATTGCCCTGGCGAATCAAATCCGAGCAATTCTTTAGTCAATCGAGGATTGCAGAATGGATGAAAACCTTTACAAACTCAATCTCGACTACCTCATCGTCGCTCAAGCCTTAATTTTTTCCGAAAGCGAACAGAAAGCAATGTTCTGCCTGGGCTTAACGGCAGACGCGGTTTCATTGCTCAGAAAGATGCCGCTCGAACGACTGAAGAGCCTGGCACGAAACGATTGCCTGACCTTTGTTCCCCGTTTCAACTCTCACAAATGGAGCGAATTCCTAAACACCACAAAAGCCGAAGTCCCGGATGTACTCGATGCACGGGCCATCGATCTCCTGATGCTTTTGTCCACCCACCCTCCCGAGTCATGAGCAACCATTGCGCCTATGCTACTCGGCTTAAAGATCAGTATTGGGCCTATCAATTACTGAAGCGAAAGCTTCGTACGGTATTGGCATGCCGGGCCATCAAAACCCTGCGCCCCAAAGAATTGTGCAACCTTTATTTTTCCTTGCACCGAGAAAGCCCGGTATCGGGGCTAGTCCCAAGTATTACGGCGATGCCGCAGGCACGCGAATCGTTTCTGTACATGGCCCTATTTGCTTCAATCTATCGAAGCGCTTGTCCGGGTGATATCAGATCGGAAATAGACCTGAACGCTATGATTTTTGCCTGGGATACTTTTTGTGCATTCTATACAAACCATATTCAAGAACGTCGACCGTTTGGCCGCATAAGGCCTGCAAATTTCGATGAAGCCTGGATTATCACCGAAGCCCTGAAAGACGGACTTGCAGTACTACCTTACTGTACGACCTGCCATACGCCCTATTTGGTTATTCATGGCTGTAAATACCAACAGGTCTGCCAAATGTGCGTGCTAAACCAGATGCGTAAATCCAAATACCTCATTGGCTAATTGATTCTTTCCAAGAATCTTGGGATAGTAGCCACTAGAATTCAGGATCAGCCGAATATTCGAAGTGGAGTCCACCAATGGCGACATTCTCATCCCAATTAAGCCGAAAAGACACTTCCAAACCCTCAGTCTTTGCCGGACATCATGCTACCGTGATTTGCAACGAATGTAGCCGATCCATGGTGCCTAGAGTAGTCGTTTACTATGGCAGACCAACCAAGTCGGTTTGCCCTTTCTGTGGCGCGACGTTTGCGCGGTTTCCGAGTGGATTACAGCAATTTTTACAACGGTTTTCCCAAAAAATTGTTTCATTCGCTGCGTTTAAACGAATAGCTTTGGTAGCCGCTGGCTTTGGTTTGATTTGGCTTCTTGCAACGATGGAAATACTGCCTAGCGAGATGGAAGCCCTTGGGATTTTCGGTAGCATCATTTTCAGCGCTTTCGGCCTAACTGAACTTTTTTATCAAACTATCGAATTCATTGCGGAACAGTTATCGCACAACAGTAGCTATTATTGGTCGGCTATAGCTTTGATCGCAATTCTGATTCAGTATGTTAGAGATGATCTAACTCGTTACGTCGTGATGGCTTCCTTCCTGATGATAGTTCGATGGATACTAGCCGGTTTTGCAGCCGCTAGAAATTATTCTCAGTAAAAGTTAATAGTTTATGCGGCCTCGCGCCCGATTGTAATTCCCAATCTGGTCAATCAGATCCATGCGGCCTTGACCAGCTACACTTTTAAGTAGCTTGGCGATATCATTACCTTCGATACTGCCTTCCTCTTCTATTAACTGGCTTCTTGCAATACCAAGGGTGCCGCCATATTCGCCAGCAACGGCAATTCCTGCAACCGCTTCAAACATGGCAGCTCGATAATAAGCCTGCTGACCTGGAGTCAACCTATCTGCAACTTCGTTTACTCTCTGATCTGCCCATACTTCCGAGGCGTCTTTAAAACCGGAATACGACTGGTTTGACGCATACTTTATCGAATCCCAAATACTCATCCCTTTTGCCTGACCCTGTTGTACAAACTCAGCAAACTCTCGGATATGTTGATTGCTAACGGAGCCCACAGCTTCCAGATTCTTCGCTGAGTTGTAAATGCCACCACCCAAATAATCAAACGACGCCTCAGCTACCGAAGGCATTTCATTGGCCGCTGCCGCAATCGATTGTCTAAAGTGCTCTGCTTTGACATTCGCCAATTGCCCAAAGCCTTCTTTTGAAGTTTGTTCACGCTCTGCCAGGTTACGATCATATTGTGCTTCGACACGGGCTTCGCCACCGGCAATTTTCCCCGTTGCCGAACGAATCTGTGCCTGTGCACGCTGATTTAGCGATTCGGTTTCAGTGCGTGGGTCTTTAAGCTGAGCCTGTTCGACGGTAGCCTGAACCTTACCTGTTTCCGGTGCATTGGCTTTCAGGGATTCATTACGGTTGGCATCCAAGGTTTGATCGGCTTGCGGTGCATTAAAGGCATCGCCCAGCAGTTGGTAACCCAAGAGTTGCGCCTGGTGCGTTTGTTGATCATCCAGCGTGCGGTAACTGGGTGACGAAAACCCAGTCAATAACGACATACCAGCGGCGGCATAGGCTTGATCGGCATCGCTGATCCAACCTGCGGCTTTCCACTGCGAGGCCAGTCGTTGGGTATCACCACGCAGCCCATATTGATCGAGGTTTTGGTCCAGACGTTCCATCAAGCCGGGATCGTGCGCGATTTTGTACCCGGTTTCCGCCGCGCCGAAACTCGCTTGAGTCCCGAAGCGTTGTTGGGCCGATAGGGTTTGTTGATAGGATTCGCTGGCGGATACCGCGTCGGTTGCGCTGTTTTGCAACGAGGACAACGATTGATTTTGTAGCCCCATTGAGGCAACGTTTCGGGTGCCGGTTTGTGCATCCAGCGCCAGGCTTTTGGCTAAGCCGGCTTGATAGCCCTGACTGTCGTTGACGGTTTGACTGATGTCGGCGGCGATGGCGTCGGACTTGTCCTGACTGACTTTGAAGTCGTTTTGCAAGCGACCCGAGATCGCACCACTCAATTGGTCGCTACCCAGCTTGGCCCCGGCATTGGCACTGCCGGCCACCAACGCCGAGAACTGATCGGCGGAAATCCCGGTATCGGCATGTTTCTTGGCAAAGGCTTCACCGAACTGACGGTTATAAGCATCGGTATAACTGGAACTGCTGGCAATTTGATTACCCAGCGAACGGCTGTCAAATGCATCGCTGCTGATGCTGGCTGACTTCGAAGCCGTCGACGACACGCTGTGCATGAAGTTACTGGTGGCTTGTTCAGAAGCGCTATAAGCCGACGATACCGCCGTACTCATGTCTTTGCCGGCGGTAAATGTGGGTAGCACTTTGTCGACGCCAGTTTGGGTGACCGCCGACAACGGACTGTATTGATGTTGCGCCTGGGCATTCAAAACCGGCGCCGGGCTGATCACATCGGGCGTGGCGATTTTCTCATTCACGTAATCACCTCCATCCATGCGTCCTAAGAAATGGGTGGCGGTTACCGCTCCACGATAGATCAGCATCAAAGTGATCGCCGGTGTCGACGCCGCCAGCATGCCGCCAATCGACAGCCATTGCTGCAACTCCATGTCCAGCTGGTAAATGCCCATCATCGACGGCAGGTTATAGGTAGCCGTGGTCAGCGCTGCCATTTTGCCGGCGGCCGACATCTGGATGAACAGATTGATCACCGCCAGAATCGGCATCCACAACTGGATCCACAGCAGCATCGAGAAGTAGCTGATATTCATCCGGATACCGACATTGCCCAGCATCACCACGAAGGCCATGATCGGGGCGATTGCATAACTCAAACCTTCGATGAAGGCCATCATGGGCCGAACGATCTTGGCAAACAGGGTTTGCTCGGCCGCCCATTGGGTATTGCGTTGCTGAATGGCTTGTTCGACCATCGCCGCCTTGTTCCAGTGTAAGCCGTCTTCATGCCGGCCGATGACGCCTTTCTCGAACATCGGCATAATGGCCGACATCAGCATGTAATCGGCGGCATCGACTACTCCTGGCCCGGCCAAAGCATCGAAGGCGTCCTGAATTTTCGGTACCGTGTCGGCTGCCGCCGGCACACCAAGGGAGGGCTGTAGTAAACCTTCCAGCGCCGTCGCGAAATTACCGGTGGCTACCACGCTCAAATCGGCCCAGGCATCCGTGCAGGTTTTGGTTTGCGGTTGTCCGCCGACATAGATTTCCGTCATGTAGATGTCGGAATCAAACCTTATCGCATTCAACGGATCGGCATCGCGCAAGATGGCATCCACCGATTTCTGGTTCAGATCGACACCGGTCAAGGTGCATTCACGCACGTAGTTGGCAAACGAGGTTTCCATGTCGCTGCCGGCATTCGGCACGTTGGCCGCGCCTAAATTCACCCGCGACAGCAGATTCTTCCGCACCGCCGTCAAAGTCTGCAAACTGTCCGCAAAACCATTGCCGGTCATCGACGGTGTGCCAAAGCCCTGCTCAAACAAGCGTGTGGTGCGATAGCCCATGTTCGACATCACGCTACCCACTACCGCCGGCCCCAACGGCACATTGTCGACAACCACCACGCTGCCGGTATACGCATCTTCGATCGACACCCGCACCGATGGTGCATACAACATCAACCACAACACATAGGCCAGCAATAAATCCTGATAGCGAATGCCCCTGCCATCCCATTGCAACAGCGCCCGCAGCATGACGATGATGACCCCGATCAAACCACCGACGGCTGCGGCGGTCCGGTAATCGCCAGTCCCGGAGATCATCGCGATGGCATTCAGGACAGCTTGCAAATAGGCGGAATCGCCCACGGAGAAGATTTCAAACATGGGCGACCTGCCTTTTAAACAACGAGGAAGAAAACCATCATGGGGGACGTGGAATGAACGTTTAAGGACTTGGCCAAGCCATCCCGGAAGCCGGCAACTGCGCCACGGTGCCGTAGTGTTTAGGCTTCACGGTATTCATCAATTGCTGGTAAAACGCCATCAAGGTTTGCGGATTACCGTAGCGGCCGGCGATGGTGACGTACTCGTCTTGAATCTGCTCACGGGCATCCTCCTTCAAGGCATCCATCAGCAATTTGGCGTAGGCATGGTCGTTCATGTGCGCGGCGGTTTGTACTGCGGCGAGCAAATCGTTAACAATCAATTGCGCCAGTTCCAAGGCAATCACCGGCGCCGCTTCTTCGGCCCACAGTTTGGCAATACCGGCATCCTCCCTTGCCAGGTTATGAATCATGCCGCCGATGGCATCCGGCACAGTTTGCATGAAGGCTTTTTCGCTGTCGGTGATTTGACCGCTGTTGGTCGAGAATTTGTAAATCAAACCGTTGCCGGAATTGGCCGATCCTAACAAGATCTCCATCACCCGTTGCTTCAAGCCGACCAGATTGACATTCTGGACAATGGGTTTGAGACACTGATCGGCATCGTGGCCATCCGAACAGGTATACAGCCTGACGGTCTGATAGCTGTTGCCGGCGTCATTGCCGTACATCAAATCCTTGATCCGCAACACCGGTGGCGGCGCGCTGATGGCATTGTTCTCGCCTTTGCCGTCGGGCGCGGCTTGCGGCGCATCGACGATCACCGTTCCGGAAATACTCATCGCCGCTTCCAGCAAACTGTTGCCACCAAACCGAAACCAGCCGCCGGCGTTCTGATTGACCAAGGCCCGCCACACCAGATTACCCTGGATGATCTTGGTCATATCCGTCTGGTCGTTCTGTTTGACCTGCTGTACCGGATCGCCCAGGGTGCTGGTATTGGTCCAACTGGAAAAGACATCCGAAATGCCTTGGGTAAACGAGGCATTGGACAAGTTGGTTTTGCTTTGCAGGTCGAAGGCTTTGACGGTATCGTTCACCAAGCCCTGCGCCAACCGGCAGGAGTTGCTGAACATCTGGTTCATCTCCTGGATTTTCTTTTGCAGATCGGTCATCACCGAAGCACACCAGGGACACATCGCTCCGACGGCGAGTTGGAATGCATAGCCTGAGGCATTGGCGGCGACATTGCGCAGCAATTGCACGAACTGGTTGAAGTTGATGAAACTGAAGCTGCCGGCAAACAAATCGATACCGCCACAACCCGCGCTAAATGACGGCGGCACGAACGAGACCAGGTTGGTATTGGTGATGCCATTGCGCGCCACCAGGCTGCCGCCGGTAATCACGCCACGGCGCTGTCCCAAATGGGCGGTTGGGGCCGTGAAATTGGTCATGGTGCCGAACATACTGTCCATTTCCTGTTGCAGGTCGGCATAGGCTGGAAGAGAACTCTCGATCAACAGGATCAATACAACGACCTGGCGATAGCGTAATCGAATCGTAAACGACGTCATGGCGTGCTCCCCAAATGCGCACTGCGTTGCAATGCCTGGATCAGTGACAGTGGATCTCGAGTGACCGCAGGGCTGATGCTACCGGCCGTCGGTAACAACATCGGCGTGTTACGAATGCCCTGGGTGGTTTGGTATTGCGTGGCATCGATCCAGCCGGCTTCCTTGGCCGCCAGCAGAATCCGACCGGTGATTTCTTCCAGCGACAAGGCGCCTTGCGCCAACGGCACGATTTGCTTGGGCGGTTTCATCAGAAAAAGCGCAGGGGTTTGCTCAACCCCCAACATCGCGGCCTGACCGTTATCCCGCTTGAACTGACTAAAAAAGCTATTCGGCATCGGTAGGCCATCCAGCGACACGGGATAGATTTTGAAACCATAAGCGTTTTCCAGCATGGCCAGAATCGGCGCCTGCACATGGCAATAAGGGCAATCGGACCGAAAGAAAAACAAAATACCGGCTTGGGCGGCAATCGCTTTCAAAGCCTGTTCGGCGACCACACTGGCTTGATGATTGGCTTCGTTAGCCGCATAGGTTGCCACGGGTCGGCGCACGGTTTCATCGAGTTGCGGATCAGACATCACCACGTAGCGCGCGGCGTTGGTAAACCGCTCGGCTTTATCCATCATCACCCGCTGTAGGTAATAGAACGCCGCCACATTCTCGGGACTCGGATCGTCGATCGCCTGGTTCAGGTAATGCTCAAGGTTTTGCTTTAACCAGGCTGAAGACATCGGTTGGGGTTCTGCAGAAGTCTGTGCTTGATTTGTGGTTTCAACTTCAGTTTCAACGACGCTGGGCGGTTTGATATCAGGCTTGGGTTTTTCCTGAACGGATTGAATTTCGGGTTGGTTTTGTTTTGCCGGCTCCGGCAACACCTCATACCAAAACCAGCCGCGCTGTTTGTCGGCAAAATAGGAAACCTCGGGCGCGTCGTCTTTACCCATCGCCAGCGAGGCTCTGAGACACAAACTCATGATGATTGGTAAAGAAATGGCGATTCGGTTCATCGCGCCATTGTCCGTCAGATCTTCCCAGCGACTTTTGCAGCTGACGACGAAAACGCCATCAGCTGCAAGATGGTTCAAAAGCTATCGCAGAATCCGACCGTAACGGCAGACGATCGCAAATTCGGCGTCAACTGCAATCGGTACCCCATATCGGTTGCCTAAAATACTGGCGTTATTGCGAACGGGCGATGACCCGTAAATCCCAACAGGAAATCGACTTTCGATTTGCCTACGCTAGTAGGGAAACGAGGCAACGGCAATCGGCCTGAAAGCCGAAGTTATTTCCTAGGTAGGCATGAGTCACGCCGTTTTGCCAAGGCAATGCCTAAATGAGCCATCGAGTAAATGACAGTGAAATGCCTACTGCGGTAGGGATTCAATGTGCATATGGCTATGCAGTAAGGCGCTTTCCAAGGCTCGGAATTAAAAGAAAATCCCGTTAGGCATTGTCCATGTCTATCCCTACAGTTAAGTAATAGGAAAATTCATGTCAAGCGAACAACCTGTCAACAGTCAGCTCAATCTTACTGAACAAGACCTGCTGCATTGGATCGAAACCCGGTGCGATCATCTCCAGGCACAAGCCAAAGTATTGGTCGATGATTATTGGCGCCAAATGAAAAGCCAGCGCCAAAAACACAGCAAAAGCGAATCGGGCCGAATCGGCGTCCGCATCCGCTGCCGGGAAAACCAACGCGGTTTCAGCATTGAGTGGTATCGCATGGCCACGTTACGACAAAACGGTCAAACCAAGCCAATTGCGCAGTACGTTAAGAAAGGCCGCGGCTATCGTTATCCGCTCGGCAACCTGCTGAAGGGGGAACCCGCCTGGGAGACGGAATTAGTCGAAGAACTGGAAACCGAGTTTGCCCATATCCGGCAACAGCTCGATCGATTGGGAAAAATTCGGGATGCTCTGCAGCGTTATTGCAGGGTAATTGAAGCCGAAGCCAATAACAAATTCATCGGTTGATGATTGCAAGATTACGAGCATTGTTCCAATCGGCTTGCTAGAAAGATAGACCCCGATACGGCGATTACCTGTCGGTCGGGATGGCCATTCAATTTCAACGATTAATACATCCTGAAATCCATTCGAATGTCTGGAATTCGGCGAGCAAATTGAAATTATCACTGTGTCATAACGGCCAAAAGCCGTCAGTGGAGAAATGAACAAATCTAATTTTGAACGACAGTTACAACAGCTATAGCGGTCTTTCAAAACCTGACTTATAAATCCTAATCAAATACTCCTTCTGGCGAAACCAAGTCATCAAAATCATTACCTGAAAGATCTCCACAACCATTCAACATATTGTCTGACAACCCCCTCTTCCAATTTAGTAAGCTATCAAGCTTCATATCAAAGGTGACAAACTCAGCGGTGATTACTGGATAGTAGACAAAGACATCCCGTGTTTGACCAATTCGATAGGCTCTATCGGTTGCTTGATCTTCTTTAGCTGGATTCCAGGTACGGGTATAGTGAATAACATGGTTGGCGGCCTGGATATTGACGCCAAAACCAACTGCTAAAGGCGAGAGTATGATGACGCCGAATCCCGGTCGTTCTTGAAAGGTTCGGATCCTTTTTTGTCGACTATTTACGGCTGATGCAGCGGCTGACGTTGTGCCATTGATAATATCGGGCAAAATGCCGAATCGTTGAGCAATGTAAGCTTGAAGTTGACGTTGCAGGTCATGAAACTCAACGAAGACAATGACTTTTTCGTTGCGTTGCTGGATTTCTCCCAAAGCCGATAAAAGCCATTTTAATTTCGGTGACTTGATTTCATGGTCGGATAATGACTCATACAAATCAGCCTTCCTGCCCTGCGGGTAAGGGCTTGAGCACAACTGGCGTAAATACTGTATCAATCCTAAATGATTATTGCCGATTTGGTTGGATTGGTTTACTCGATAGCTTTGAACTGCTTGTGCATATAATTGCCGTTGGTAGTTCGATAAAGGCAAATCCCGACAACTATCGACTTCGATTTTGCTCGGTAAGTCTTTTGCTACCTGTGCCTTGGTTCGACGCAAAGTTTGCGGATCGATTAACGATTGCAACTGGTTAACCCTGGCTTTTTCCTCGTCGGTTTTAGCTTCGATAGGTCGGCGATAACGTGAGCCAAAATCGTTTAAAGCACCCAGCAAGCCCGGCTGAATAAAATCGAATAAGCACCATATGTCCGCTAGCGAATTTTCTACGGGGGTTCCCGTACAAGCAATCTTAAAGCGAACATTTTGCTTTTTGGCTGCGCGAGTAACCAATGCACCTGGATTCTTAATTTTTTGTGCTTCGTCGCAAACCATAATTGACCAAGCCTGAGCAGCCAGCGAGAACTCCAAGTCACGGAGGGTTTCGTAGGTCGTCAGCACAATCTTTGCGTTGCTTATCCAATTAGGCACTAGAAACTTCACCAAGCCTTCCTGAATTAACTGCGGATCAATCTCGGATTTGTCCAGTTTCTTATCGCGTAAGCTTGGCCCATAGAGCATCATCACGGGCAATCTGCGGGGCAGGAAAAACTTTTCGATTTCTTCTTGCCAATTTTCCAGTAACGAAACCGGGGCAACGATCAGCATGGGATCAATGTCTGGCTGGTCTTCTAAGCAGCGAGCCATAAAGGTGAGAATTTGTAGCGTTTTGCCCAATCCCATGTCGTCGGCTAACAGCGCACCGCGGCAATAGTCTGGCGTATATCGCCAAAGATTTTGCAACCAAGCCACACCTTGCAGTTGATGTTGTTTTAGCTGAATTGATTCGCGTAAAGATTTAGGTAATAACGGTTGGGCGTCATTGGGTAATTCAAGCGTTTTCTGTCTGTCTTCACGATAATCAATCCGGTCAATATTGCTTTTCAGTATTAACGATTGTCCGTTTGGCGAAGCGTGGGTGGCTTGAAAAGACCCTTGTAAAACTTCGTTTTCCGCATGATCTATTGCATTCAGCAGGTCTTTCGCTTCAACAATGCTGACTGGACGTTGAACCCCAGGAATATTTACTTGTTCTGAGCCTTCTATTTCAGCTTTATTAATAGCGTCCTGAATAGCATGTCGACCTTGCTGGTCAATTGGAATGCTCTGAGTCGGCGTGGTGCCTTGCTCAGCAACGCTAAATCCAAACTCAACGTTGTCGGGCACCCAGCCCGCCTCATCGGATTTGCGAGCGATATAGGGTGAAACATATTTCTTTTCAACACCAATTCCCTCAATCCGGTCAGAGTAACGACCCAAATCAAAAATATCGGCGTAGGCAAGCCCAACTGAATGTTTAGGCTGCCATTCATTAAAAATCAACTTTAGGTTTTCTAATTGGAATTCTGCATCGCCAAGGATTTCCAATTCGTAACCTTTCCAAAGCAGGCACTGCCGACCTGCTTTAAACTGCTTCTCAAATTGGGCTATAAATTCGCCCAATTGCTGAACATGTTCAAATTGAAAACAGCTGCTGTAATTAGATTCGGAACCGGTGGATTCGATATTTAACGATACTCCGGTTATTTTTCCCGTTTCATCATAGTTTGGATCAATGAAAAATCGCTCAAAATTGATACCCGCTGCTGTCCGCGCTTCCTCAAATTGATTTTCATCAATGACAGCAATGGCATCGTCGCCTAAAGTCGCATACGGATTTCGGATGAATGCTTCAGCCCGCTGACCGGACACATAGCGTCCGGGCCAGCGCCGCAGTTCCTGTAAAACCGAGCGAACCTGCGGCGACACCAAAACTTGCACAATGCCTTGCCCGTCTGGAATATCGTAACGTTCGGGAACCGAACTGTATCTATCAAAAGTTTCTAGCCATTTGCCGGGCGCACCGTCGAAGTCGGGGTCAACTTGTACAGTTTTTGCGCCATTACTCTTCGATTGATGCAAGTGCAGCATGAGTTTTTCAGGCGACAAAACTACGGTCCGCTGTAAAAAATCTGCCATTGATACTTTCGCCGTGCAGGCATATCGCCGGATAAGGCTCCAGGACTGACGATTTCTCTGTGGAGATCGATCTTGGGCGGATAATCCGTAAAACGCTCGTACCTCTTTCACTAGATGCCAAACTGGTTCGCTTAGTAGCCAACTTTGATTTTGAAGGGTGATGATGGCACCTTTTATTGTTGGCGCAGTGATTAACTTATGGCCCCGGCCATCCCACCAATCGCCGAAGGTAATGCGAAAGTCGTTATCCTCTAACGAGCCTTGACTAGACAAACTAGGTTTGTAAGCCGTTAATGCAGGTAGTTTTAGCAACTTTAATAAATCACCAGCATGGCCTTCTTCACTGGCTAAGTAGCGGTATAAGTCTTCCCAAGCCAGAAACAAATTGTTGTCTTTAGGTATTATGAAACCTAACTCCTCCAATTGGTTTAACAAGCTGAGGGTTGCAGAATCGTGTCCTAAAATCACCCATTGATTCTGCCAGTCGTCAAGACTAGGCTCGACGGTGTAAAAAACCCCTTCATGCGTGTACCGAGAAATAACCTGATGGGATAACGTCGATACACTTTCTAATGTGCGTTGAGTTCCAAACGGCCAAAATTTAGACAATCCACTCACGCAAGCCACCAACCTTTATTTTGTTGATACTGAAAACCTGTTTTTCTCAGTGCGTCGGCTATCGTTGCCTGTTTATCAGAAGTGCGAACCCAAACTGCACCGCCAAGGTTCCTATGATCATCAAAATGGAGATTGTGCATAGCACAAAACTCTCGGAGCTTATCGAGGTCAATCGGTTTCAATTGGTGGTTACTGCGCGATGATTCCTCCGTTAATTTTCTATTTTGTGAAGGACTAAAAGAGGGTGATATTCGCTTGGAAGCAGAGAATGGGTCTTGATGAGCATGATTTTCCATAGGGGCGGCATTTGCATATTTAAGTAGCGATTTTGCAAATTCTTGTTGCCAACCATCGAAATGCGATAGCTTGCCTTGCCAGCCTGGATGTCGTGTGTTTTTTAGACCTGATTGCGTTCCCGCTACCGAAGTTTGTCCTGTAGCAAAAGGCAGGTTATTGAAGCTAAATACATGACAGGCATTATTTTGTTTACCAAACTCGATGAAAACGAAGTTGCCAATTTTCATCAGGAAAGCATTATCGTAATTTTGATTACTGCCTTCCAATCGCATGCAATGCCCTTCCATTTGTTTCCGAATTCGTTTGTAATCGGTCTGCTGGTTATAAAAGCTGAAGTTCCCCAATGCCAACCAAAAATCTTCAATTGCTTCAGCATACTGCAACCAAAACTCCATGCGCTGAGTATCGGCCTGACGATCAGCCTGTAACAGCTCAAAAAAGTCCTTAATATGCTGCTTGGTCAACCACAGCTTGACCATGTTAGTAGCCGTCTCACCAATCTGGGCGTGCCACATTGGTTTATTGGCTTCCAGCCAAGGGCTTTTCCATTCCCGTAAAGCCGTATCCCGCAAACCGTGGTGTTCGGGGCGATTAACACACGCTTCATAACGTCTTAGCAGCAAGGCTAAGCCTTTGGTGATCAACAAGGTATGCTTATCCAAAAGCTGAATTAACGGTGCAATCTGCTGCACAAATTCAGGGTCTTTCAAATCGGTTGATGCTTGAACGTGAGCTATAACCAGTTCATCCATTACCCAGGTGTCGTCATCAACACCCAGGCGATTTTTCAATTCATCAACGATCTTCAAATCGCCGGCTAGCAACGCCTTGGCATAAGGCTTACAAGGCGCATCCGCTAAAAGATTTTTATGTTGGTACAGTGCTTGCGCCCAATCCATAACGGGTTTCTGTTTTGCGAGGGCTTGACAATGTTGGGCCAATAAATCACGAAGTATCAACCAGTTTTTGCCACCAGTGACTAGCTCAGTAGCATAGCAACGATAATTGAAATAGCTTTTTAGCAAGCCTTGATAACAACGGCGAAATTTGCGGGGTTCCTGTTGAAGATGCTCGACTGTTTTAAGCAAGTCTGTAAAAAGCACATCATGTTCAATCAATCTTGTCGATTCAGCACCATAGGGCGAAGATACTCCGAAACAAATGTATTTGATGTCACGAAAAGTGTTTAATTGCCCGGTATTTAGATAGGCAAGCACGGCAGACTCAATGCCGTGTGGGTCAGCAGGGACTGTGGCAATATCACCAAATTCACGCCGCAATGCCTGAGTACTCAGGGCCATTTCATGACTTAAATCAGGGAATGGCGACTGGAATGCCTCATGATTAATTTGCCGGAGTCGTTCGCGAAATGAATGGATCGGATTCATGACCCGGTTAACATGGAAACTGTTCGGTGTATTCGTTCATAGAATCATAACTGACGGTTTTCTGATTACTTAGGCGTTTCACAAGTGGGCATCAAATTAAGCCGTTGGGCCCGACGTGCAAATTTACGATCATCAAATGTCACAAACGTATTGCACTGTTTTGATGCCGCCAAATGCAAAGCATCTGCAAACTCAAGCCCGGCCCGGCACCAAGTAATCGCAGATTGTAACGAGGCGTCGTCTTCAATGATGACATTTGGCAAGCCTTGCAAATGTTCAAAAACAGCCATCACTTGCTCGGCTGGAAAGCGAAACTTTTCAGCCTGTGATAACACCCAGAAAAACTCGAGTAATACTGTTTTGGTCACGAATAATTGGGGTTCATCTCTGAATAATGCTAATGCTAGCGCGGATTGCAAAACATCATCCTGCGCGTAGTATCTAACCAAAATATTGGTATCGACCGACTTCACAGTGATTGCACCGCACCTTTAGCTATCGCATCCTCCATTTCCTCCAGACTGACCGTCGGCCCGGAATAGCCCAGGATTTTGGGGCCGTCTTCAACCCGTGAAGGCGGGTTGGTTTTCACCGGTCGCATGACGATGGCGTCGCCTTGGCGCTCAAAGATCAACTCGACACCGGGCTTTAAACCCAGGGCATGAATAAGATTGTCTGGAATATGGACGTCGCCGTGACTGGATAAGGTTGGCATATCGGCTATTCTCGAAAAAATTGAACTAAATGGATTCTCGCGTTTTCAGCTATAAAGCGCAAACACCAAAATTTTCATCACTGTTCGATGTAACACGAGCAGATTCCTTGATACCCCGAAATTCCAGTCGCAATTCAATTCGACGGCTTTCTTCCAGAGTCTCTTTTTGCGAGTTGGATGAATAGCCGCCGACCAAAAATAATTGGCGGATATCTTCATGTTGTTGACGCGACAGTTCAGCTTCACCGGCATCCTGCTTTGCCAATAATACACATAGTACACGCTGACTACGCTGCATACTGAGGTTAAGATTAAGTAAGTAACTACCACGTTTGTCAGCAAAGCCTTCCACGACGATACGTTTTAACCAAGCTTTACCCAGTTCGCTGTTGGCAACGCCCAGCACATGTGGAATAAAAGCACGTAATAATCGAGCCTGATCGGGTTTGAGTTGGTGGCTCCCGGTATCAAAGCGAGCGCGGTCGCCAAAATCGACGACTTGTCGGTCACGGTTGACGTGGATACCGGTAAATTGTGGGTCGTTTTGCGCGGCGAATTCGATTTGATCCAGCAGCTTGTCGATAGCGTCTCGGCGAGCATCGGTCGCCCGTTGTTCTTCGGAAACGGTTTTAGTCACCGCCAGCAATGCCACACTCATCACCAACAGAAACATCACCATTAATGCCGTCATTAAATCGGCGAATGAAATCCAGAACGGCTTTTCTGCTTCGTCTTTGAGCTTCTTGCCAGAGCTAATTCGCGCACTAAACATGATCTATCTCCTTGCCGGGATAGTCTCAACCACATCACCCAATTCAGCAATTGCCGATTTTAGAATATCAACAGCGTCCTTCAGCTGTTTTTGATAATCGGTATTGCTGGATTTTATCGCTTTCGTCAGATTACCCGTGAAAACTTCATGGGCATTTGCCAATTCTTCGCAGATTTCTTTAAAAATACCATCCACCGACGATTGCGCCTGTTGCAGATGGTCGGCTGATAGCTTGATTTGATTAACTAAACCTTGCGATACACTGGCATCCAGTTTGGCAATTTCTACCGTGGACTTAAGTGCGGCCACCATTTCAGACAGCGTTTTACCCGCTTTGTCATAGTCAGTTAGTGCATTCTGTACGGTAATTGCAGTGCTATTCAATGCTACAGAAGTTGTGGCAATTTTGTCACTGACACTACTCGTCTGTTGCATAACCCCTGCAACACTGTCACCCGCTTTGGCAAAGTTTTCGGCAGACAGTGCCAAGGTTCCTGCACTTGCTTCCATACGCTGGGTATTGTCTTTGGTGACATCGCGCATGGTTGCAACAGCCGCTTGCATTGATGAAACAACATTATCGGTTTGACCGAGCATGGTCTGAACTTGTTCGGTCAATTGCTCGATCAGGTGTGCGCTTTGTTCGGACATGTTTTGTTGTATGGCTGAAGCGCTTTGAAGCAGCTTATTTTGTTGTTCTTGATGATTTGCGGCTGCTGAGTGCGCTTGGTTTTGCAGTTGCTCTGTAATAGCTGAAACCTGTTCACCCAGCAATGACAGCGTGTTTTGTATTTGGGTGCTGGTTTCCGATTGTGATGACTGCATCATGTCACGCAATTGGGTGACAAACTCGGTCATGGTTGTATTCAGCGCCAACTGCCGGGATTCCATGCTTTCCAGGGCAACGCTTAATCGCTCGCTCATGGCATCAGCGGCATTTTTTCCTGCATCATCCAGATTGTTCGCCAGTTGATCGAATCGAGCAACGGTAGACTGCATGGCGGAAGTCGTCTGCTGTAATAGCTGGTTAATCGCACCCATTTGCCCACCAAACGAATCTTCAAGTTTTGCAGAAAACGTCACCAGGGCTTCATTCAATGCTTTAGTCACGACTTGGCCGTTGGTGTCGGTAGTCGTGTTAACAGCTGCGGCGATTTTTTGCAGTGGATCGCTCAAGCTATCTGTGATGGCGTTGGCGATTCTGTCACCGCTTTGTTCGGTTGTTTGAACTTGAGCATGAGAGCTGGCCGCGAAACTGGCCGCTATAGAGTCTGTTTGCTGTTTAATCATTTCAGCAAGCATTTCTTTAAGATCAGTTACCAAGGCATCTTTTAACTGTGCAGTTTGCGTGGCACTGCTTTCACCGGCGTTAACAAGTCTTGCTAGATATTCTTCGCCAGCACCGCCCTCGAAAAGTTTATCGAGTTCCTGGCATAATTCTTCAACCTGCTTGATTCGGCCACTGATGCATAATTTTTCGAGGAGCGTTGTTAACATTGCTAAGCCTATGGCTATCGCAGACATATAAAAAGCTTCCCGGACCCCAAGAATCAGGTGATCAAGGCTCAGTCGTACTTTTTCTGGATCGCTACTTACCGAGAAATTTGATAGTCCCCTTAGTAGTCCGATAAAGGTGCCGAGAATACCAATGCCAGTCAAAATGCCTGGCTGGTGCTTGAAATATTCTGTTTTGAGCTCAACACCGATCAGTGTCTCAACATTGAAAATAGACTCTGCCGGAACGGTAGATCGCCAGCGAACAACACGTTCCTGACCAAATTCGTCAGGGGCGGTCTGTGGATGCAATGATTCCTCGAACTCCGACCAGCAATATGCGAGCTTGGAAGAAGTCATGATGTCTTTACCAATCAACTCTACGTTGATTGCTTGTCCGTCCCCTTTAATGTCTTTCAGTTTCGATATTGCCCGTTGTAGTTCTCGACTTAAGCGAAATGACGGCAACAAAAATTTGATGATAAAAAATACGATCAATCCAAAGATGATGGACCCCAAAACCCATAAATGCCAGTAGGTTCTGAGGTTCTCTTCGGTGATATAGTCCATTGCAATTCCTTTTATTTAACGATTAGCTGAGTTACTTATATGGTTTTAGAACGGGTTTTATTAATCATCATCTAGCACCATTGAAGGGTTAACCACCTGATCGACACCAATTTCCAAGGTTTCTACACCTCTTAGCTTACGCTCCATGGCTTTAGTACGGGTTGTTTGTAGTGTTTCCAGGGTATTAGAAGCTGAGTTGATATGTTTATGTACCGCTGCTAATTGCTCGGAATATTTGACAAATTCGGTTTTGACCTCGGCTAAGACCTTCCAAACTTCGCTGCTGCGTTTTTGCACCGCCAAAGTTCTAAAACCCATGTTCAAGCTGTTTAACAGGGCTGATAACGTAGTAGGGCCAGTGATGGTAATTCGGTAGGCGCGTTGTAAGCGGTCGAACATCTCCGGGTGGCGCAACACTTCCGCATAAAGGCTTTCCACCGGCAAAAACATGATGGCAAAATCAGTGGTATGAGGTGGGTCTATGTATTTACTACTGATGTCTTTGGCGAAACTTTCCACCACTTTTAAAAGTTGTTTTTGGGCAATGTCAATTGCTGTGATGTTGCCTTCTTCCCAAGCGGCTAATAGGGCTTGATAGGTTTCCAACGGGAATTTGGAATCAATCGGCAACCAAACGGTTTTTTCGTCGGATTTGCCGGGTAGTTTAATGGCGAATTCCACATTCTCCCGGCTACCTTGTTTGGTTGCCACATTAACGGCGTATTGGTCAGGCGAGAGGATTTGCTCGAGGATATTGCCCAGTTGATATTCACCGAGAATACCTCGGGTTTTGACATTGGACAGCACCTTTTTCAAGTCGCCAACCCCAACCGCCAATGTTTGCATTTCGCCCAAACCTTTATGGACTTGTTCTAGGCGGTCGCTGACCTGTTTGAACGATTCACCAAGGCGTTTTTCCAGAGTGTCGTGCAATTTTTCATCGACGGTTTTGCGCATTTCATTCAATTGCAGAGTGTTATCTTCACGGATAGCTTTTAACTGATTTTCGATGGTCTGTTTGACTTCGAGAATGCTATTTTTGGCTTGTAAGTTTGCATCGGCCTGCTGTTTGCCCAAGTCCGAAAATTTGCTGCGAAGTTGTTCTCCAAAATCCTTGATGCCTTCAGAAAACTTGCCTTCAAACGATTTCAACCCGCTGTTGAGTTCGTCACGGTTGACTTTGGCATCGGCTTTGATCGTTGTTTCAAAAGCGGTGAAACGTTCAAGGGTCTTATCGCGAAATTCGTCCTGTTTTTGATTCAGTGCATTGCTGGTGGTTCGTAATTGATCGTTGAACGCCTTGATACCATCAGAAAACTTACCCTCAAACGATTTAAGCCCACTGTTGAGTTCGTCACGATTGACCTTGGCATCGGTTTTGATGGTTGTTTCAAAAGCGGTGAATCGTCCTAGGGTCTTGTCGCGAAATTCGTCCTGTTTCTTGTTCAAGGCCTCGCTGGTAATATGAAAGGACTCGGAAACACTTTTCTGGAATTCGTTGGAATGACTAATCAGTTTTTCCGACAAATCGTTAAACGCTGTTTTGAATGATTGTAGCTGTTGGGTTTGAATTGAATTGTTTTCGGAAATCCGCCTAAGCAAAGTATCTTGCAAAGTTTTGAAATTGTCCTGAGTCTCACGGCGGTTATCTGCGCTGACTTCGCGAAGTTCCCGGCGGGACTCAGAAAAACCTTGGCCGATGCTGCTTTCCGCGTTTTGTAACAAACGGGTAAATTCCGGGATAGCAGTATCCGAGTGACTTTTAAGTAAGCGATTGACTTTGATTAGTAACAAAATCAGCAGGATTAAGATTGCTGATAAAAGTAGGACGCCAATAAAAAAGGGTGTTTGAATTAATTCGGTCATATTTAGAGTGTCAAGGTTGTAACTCAACGATAAACTTGAGTTTTTAACGCTAGATTCTACGTTGCCGGGCCATTTAAACCAACTCAAAAAAGATCACTAACTAAATATTTCTTCGCAGTCAGAATGACCGCTATAGGTCAGGGACCAGCCAAAGAGGTTGAAAGCAGCGAGTGGCAGCTAGGGGTCGGTTGGACTCAGTGACGAACGACCGCTTTCAGGAGTCGGAACTCAATGACAGCTTTCCGGCGATGAATCTGAAGAGCGGACAGTCGCCGAGCGACCCAAAAGCGACATTTGAAGCCTTGCGCTCAATGTCGGCAGGGATTCAATGAGCTGACATTCAACGTTCAAATTCACTTGGCAGCGGAAGCCTGCGAAGCAGGCTGTAGCCGGTCGGGTGGAATGCAGCGTTAGGCGTTGGTGTTCGCATAGAACGTGACCAAGTTTCCGTCGGGGTCAAGGATGGCGAACTCCCTCGTTCCCCATGGCTTGATTTGCAACGGGGCATTCGGGTGCACTACGGCTTGGCTCGCGCATTGAGCGTGCAACCCTTCGATTGCTTGGACTTCCACCCTGCAACCTGTTGCTTCCGCAATGTGCCGATCTGTGCAAGCCCAAAAGTGAATTTCGACTGGGCCATTGGAAACAATGCCGTATTCACCTTGGGCTACGTGTACTTTGGTGAAGCCAAGCTTGGACGCGAAGAACTCGACACTTCGCTCGATATCAAGCGATGCGAGAACAGGCGTTGCAGAAATGAATTTAGTAGGTGTGCTCATGCGGGAGTCTCGACGCCCAAGTTATTAAGCTGTTAACAGCATATCTACCACGAAACTTGTGTAGCCACAATAAATCTGTGAACTATAAGAAATTTTCGCTTCCGAATATCATCCAACCTGCGCTAAAAAATCGCTTAATGTCGATATTCGCACCATCCAGGAGTTGCTCGGTCACAGCGATTTGAAAACGACGATGATTTACACCCATAACATGCTGAACCGGACGCTTAAAGAAGCGAAAAGCCCGTTGGATTTTTAAGCCAATCAAAATCATTGGCAGCAATGAGCCAGTTTGCAGTCAGTGGTCAATGAGTGTTCTGTGGCGGCAATCTGGCCGCTTGGTTGAGGTCGCCAACGACTGCTTTGCGGTCCGTCAGTTCGTAAAATCTGGATTTGCCTGACTGGCCGGTTTGGAGAAACGCGACCGTCAAGTTTGGGTCGTTCTGATACGGTCGCCAAGGACCGCTTTGTAGCCATCCAGTTCGCAGAATCTGGATTTGAGTGACTGGCCGGTTTGGAGAAACGCGACTGACCGCAAGGGGTCGTCACAAGACGACCAAGGGCGTTCCAAATAAGCCCAGTGACAAACTCCTCACTAGCATTCGTTTCAAAAAAGAAATCCTTGCTATCACCAGTCCCTATATATAGATTAAAAAAAGATTATATATAGATTAGCACCCTCAAATTTCAGCGC
>Ga0123388_1005738_pt1 | contig 47547 bp, 54 predicted proteins | sample T0HHNO3metaT_FD_89916 | JGI IMG/M metagenome (GOLD analysis project Ga0123388, IMG submission 89916) | Methane-oxidizing artificial microbial communities from Washington, USA to study methane cycling - T0-HHNO3 metaT (Metagenome... | ecosystem: Engineered > Modeled > Simulated communities...
CAGGTTAAGATTGTAACCAAGCTTTAGCCAGGTGCAAATATAAAGTGCAAATATAAACCTGATATACTTGATGCCTGTAGCTTTTCCGGGCCGTGCAGCCGTTGGCCGGAACAGGTTCTGATTGAACGGAATATGGGTGGCATGCCATCACCAATCAGGCGCTAGAATAAACTCAATGTTAATGACACTTTAGAAATGGCAACCCCAAAAGAACTCTCGGATTTTCTTGCAGCAGCTGAGCGCCGTGCTTTCAAGCAGACGGCTTATGCTGTGCGCGACGATCATGCCGCACTTGATATCGTGCAGGATGCCATGATGAAGTTGGCCGAAAAGTATGGTGAGCGCCCGGCAACCGAGTTTCCCATGCTGTTTCAGCGCATATTGCAGAATACCATGCGTGATTTCTGGCGCAGGCAGAAAGTCCGCAATTTATGGACGACCTTGCTTTCCTCATTCGGCAGTAGCGATGCCGATAACGAAGAGCGTGATCCGCTGGAGACGATAGATGTTGGGGATGATGGGGATGAGCCGTCAGCGCAGTTAGCGCGCAACCAGACGATAAAATTGATCGAGCGTGCCCTGGAAAAGCTGCCTGCGCGTCAACGGCAGGCTTTTGTGTTGCGTTACTGGGAGGAGATGGATGTGGCTGAAACGGCTGAAATCATGGGCTGCTCTGACGGTAGCGTGAAGACTCACTGCTCACGGGCGGTTCACGCATTGGCGCTGGAATTAAAAAAACAGGGTTTAGATAAGCTGGGCTTATCAAATGCCGTATTCAACAAAAAATAGCTCGGTATCGAGGAGCATGCAATGAATATGCAGAAAAACAATATGTGGAATGGAAAAAATATCAATTCGCTAGACGATAGCATGATTTCTGATCCTGCAATGGAAACGCAGATTGCGCGCGGTATTTCCGATTTGCTGAAAGACCATGCGCAATCCCTGACTCCAGAACAGGAGCAGCGGTTGTCGGCTGCGCGGAACGCGGCCGTAGATTATCTGGCCAGGCGACAGGCTCAGCATAGTACCGATCACGGCGTGGACGGGCACGGCCATGTGCTGCGCTGGTTCGGGCAGCATATCGGGCAGAATTTTGAACAGCACCGAGTGGCATCGGCGGTGTTGCTGCTGTCTGTGATGATGCTGACTTTTTTCGCAGTACAGCACTTTGGATTCAATAATAATTTAGAAAATAGCGATGCGTTTCTGTTGGCGTCTGATTTGCCACCGGAAGCTTATGCGGATAAGGGGTTTGATGCATGGATAGAGTCCAATTAATCTTTAAATGGATATTGGCTTCATTTTTTTTACTGGCTGCCTGTGCTGCTAACGCTGATGAGGCTAGCCCGACATGGGGACAGTTGACTGAGGGGCAGCGCCAGGTTTTAAATCCACTTGCTTCAGAGTGGGATACCCTGCGTCCATGGCAGCGTGAAAAAATGCTGGATATTGCACGTGACTATCCGAAGATGAGTCCGCAAAAACAGGAGCTGGTGAAAAATCGGCTGACGAACTGGAGCCGGATGACCCCTTATGAACGTGAAAATGCCAGAAAAGGGCATCAGCAGTTCAAATCCTTGCCTGAAGGTAAAAAACGCGAACTCCGTCAGAAATGGAATGAATACCAGAACCTGCCGGAATCAGAACGCGCCAAGCTGCGCTCTGAATCTCCCGAAGCTTATGGCGATCCAAGCCTGGACTGATCAAGCTTCACAAGTTATGCCCGTGCATCGTTTAAAGTGATGGATATCCTGTGAATAATCTGAAAACGAATATGGTCGCCCCGAGCCTCATCAAGCTTGGGGCTTGTCTTTTATATGAACTGCTGACGGTGATTGCGATTGTCTTTGTAAGTGCCGGTTTGTTCCTGTGGGTTGCCGGCGATGCTACCCAGGGCGTCAAGCGGCTGCTGTTGCAGATATTTCTGTGGCTGACCATCGGTGCTTATTTTGTCCGGTGCTGGCTGCAGAGCGGGCAGACGCTGGCAATGCAGGCCTGGAAGCTGAAACTGGTCACTGATGACAATCAATTGCTGAATTTAAAGTTTGCGCTACTGAGATACCTGCTGGCGACGTTCAGCTTTGCTTTGTGCGGCCTTGGATTTTTGTGGGCTATTGTCGATCGCCAGCACTTGTTTCTGCACGACAGGATTCTGAACAGCAGGATTGCAGTACGCGTCTGAGGTTTTCCCGCCTGGGATTGTACCGTAAGTGCCGCTCAGGCCTTATCTGCGGTCTACGTAATACAGCATTCCCAGCCCTGCCATCAGGAACAGGATCGTGGGCATCACCGCACTGAATAACGGCGCCCAATCATTCAACACGCCCAGATGGATGAATGTACGGTTGAGTATCTGGTAAAGTACGCCGAGCATGATGCCGATAAATATCTTGGTGCTGGCACCGCTGGCGCGCTGCTGTATAAAACCAAATGGCAATGCGAGCATGATCATGACCATACAGGCCAGCGGATAGATCAGTTTCGACCAGAGCGCCATTTCGTAGCGGGTCGTTTTCTGTTTGTTAATCGATAGGTGCTTGATGTACGAATACAGGTTCCAGGCCGACATCTTTTCCGGCAGCACAAGTAATACGTTTAACAGCTCCGGGCGTATCAGCGAACGCCAGGTGGCCCGCTCCAGCTGATTGACGCGGTTGCTGTCGTGATCAAAATGGGTTTGCGTGACTTCTTTAAGGTTCCATTGGTCATCTATGAATTGCCCGCTCTTGGCATGGCTGTCTGTTTTGAGTTTAAAGGTATGGTCAAACTCGTAAATATGCACGTCAAGTAGCGTTGAGTCTGGCAGGATCTGTTCTACGTTTACAAAGCTGTTGCCGTCTTTCACCCACAGTCCTGATTTGAAATCCTGGACAATCACCGAGTCTGTCGCCTGAATGCGCATGCGCTGTGCCATTTTTTCACTCAAAGGCGTAATCAGTTCACCTACCAGGAATGTGATCAAGGTGAAAATTAAGCCGATCTTTAATAAAGAGAGCGCGATGCCGGTGGATGAGATTCCGCTGACTCTGAGTATGATGAGTTCAGAGTAGCGCGCAAATTGCCCGATGCTGTACATGCACCCGACAAGCACCGCTACCGGCATGATTTCATATATGTGGCCGGGCGCACTCAAGGCCACGAATAATATTACTTTACCCAGGCCGTAATTACCGCGACCCAGGCTTTCCAGTTCCTGGATCAAATCAAAGAATGAGAACATGGCGATCAGCGCCAGCATGACCAGGGTCACGCTGACTGTGATTTCTTTGAGCAGGTAGCGGGTAAGTATATTCATGGGTGTGTGGATTTTATCAAGTTATTGCCTGGCGCGAGTTTTTAGCCACGAGGTAGAGAAAATGCTTGATAAAAAGCCGGGTAAAATGGGTAATTGAAGTGCGCGGCGATAGAACATATAGACCGTCAGCGTTAAAAATAGCAAGTGTACCGGCCACAGCCCGATGATGATATGTACCTTATGCTGCACAACCCATGCATACATGATGCTGAGCAGGTTGTTGTAGATAATGTAGATGACCAGCGCCAGGACAAAATTGGCTGAACGCCCTGCTCGCGGGTCAAGCGCGCTTAACGGGATCGCCAGCAGTGATAATACCAATGCTGATATCGGGATAGCGAAACGCCACTGCAACTCCGCCATATTGGCGACACTTTGAGTTTCAAATAACTCCCGGCTGGATTTTGCCTCGGTGCTTGGCGGTTCCTGCTTCGCTTCCTTCGCTTCAATACGTATCGCATACTTCTCAAACTGGGTAGTGGAGAACTCTGCGGAGCCGCGCGTGCCCTGGTAACGCCTGCCGTTTTCCATGACGACGAAATGATCGTTATTCTTCTCTACCATGCGATGCCCTTTTGCGGCAACGATAATCCCCAGTTTCTGATGCTGGATCGATTGCACAAAAATATTCTTGACGACATTGCCAAGCTCATCAAAGCTTTCTATGAAGAAGACACGCTCACCGTTGTTGGATTCTTTAAAGACACCAGGGCTGATCGAGGCGAGTTCATCACGGCTTTCGAGCTGGGTACGGTAGTTCTGCCCTTTGCTGGTTGCCCACGGCATCACGAATAAGCTGAGCAGGGTGATCAATGCAATGACAGGTACAGTAAAATTGAGCACCGGGCGTATCCAGCTGGTGATGCTCATGCCGCTGCTGAACCATATCACCATTTCCGAGTCCCGATACCAGCGTGACAGTGTCATCAGTACCGCAAGGAAAAGCGTCAGGGAAAGTATCATGGGCAGGAACTTGATCATGCTGAAACCAAGCATGGTGGTGATAGCATCGTTGGGCAGGATGCCTTTCGCGGCAAGGCGGATCAGGTTGCCGGCACGCTGCGCGATAACGATGCCAACCAGTATCAGGAAGGCACCGGCAGCGGTGGAAATGAGTTCTTGCAGTAGGGAGCGCCTAAAAAGCATACGTTTTATTTACAACTATGAATTACGTGTAAAACACGAGATAATTTGGTTTATTTTAACTCAACACGGACATTGCCGGCGCGGACATTGTGCTGCGTTAGCGCTATTAGCGGCTTGTCTTTAACTTATTTAAGTTTATAAACAGCATTACTACAAATAAAATTAAGGATCCAACCAGATGGAATTTAGCATAAAAACGGGCAGTACGGAAAAACAGCATCATAATTGTGTCATCGTCGGTGTGTATGAGTCTCATCAATTATCGGATTCTGCTAAAGCGATTGATGCACTTTCATCCGGCTATCTGAGCAATATCATCAAACGCGGTGATATGGACGGCAAATCTGAAAAGACATTGATGCTGCATGATGTTCCCGGCATGCATAGCGACCGCGTATTGCTTGTGGGACTGGGTAAAGAAGATGGTTTTACCGATAAACAATATGCAAAAGCGGTGCGTGCCTCAGTGAAAGCTTTGGCGGCAAGCGGAGCCAGCGAGGCTGTCAGCTATCTGGTAGAGCTACCGGTTAAAGCGTTAAGCCTGCGCCGCAAAGTGTCGCTTCTGGCAGAAGTGGCGCTGGATGCCACTTACCGTTTTGATGCTATCAAACGCAAAAAAGACGCTGCTGAAGAAAATGACGCCAAAAAAGGTGTTAAAAGGCTGACCATACATATTGCCGATGCCACCCATGTCAAGGAAGCCGAAGCCGGACTGGCAGATGGCAAGGCGCTTGCCGCGGGCGTAAGCCTGACCAAGGATCTGGGCAACCTGCCGCCAAATGTCTGTACCCCTACTTATCTGGCAGAGCAGGCATTGGGCTTGGGCAAGACATACGGCCTCAAAGTGGAGGTGCTGGAGCGCGCTGAGCTTGAAACATTAGGCATGGGGTCATTCCTGGGGGTTGCTAAGGGCAGTGAAGAGCCGCCGAAGCTGATCGTCATGCAGCATCTTAAAGGCAAGCCGGGTCAAAAACCTGTAGTGCTGGTCGGCAAAGGTATTACTTTTGACACCGGCGGCATCTCACTCAAGCCGGGCGCCGAGATGGATGAAATGAAATACGATATGTGCGGTGCGGCAAGCGTGCTTGGTACATTCCGCACCATTGCCGAAATGGGGCTGCCGCTGAATGTGGTTGGCATTATCCCGACTTGCGAGAATATGCCGGATGGCCGTGCAACCAGGCCGGGCGATGTGCTGACCAGCATGTCCGGACTGACGATTGAAGTGTTGAATACGGATGCCGAAGGCCGACTGATCCTGTGCGATGCGCTGACCTATGCCGAGCGCTTTGAGCCAAGCGCCGTGGTGGATATCGCAACGTTGACCGGCGCCTGCGTGATTGCACTGGGCCATCATGCCACCGGCCTGTTCAGTAATAATGATGACCTGGCGCAAGAGCTGCTGCAGGCGGGCGAAACTGCATTAGACCGTGCCTGGCATATGCCGCTGTGGGATGATTACCAGCCGCAGCTTGATAGCAACTTTGCCGATATGGGCAATATAGGCGGGCGCGCTGCCGGCAGCATTACCGCAGCCTGTTTCTTATCCAGGTTCACCAAGAAATATGATTGGGCACACCTGGATATCGCAGGTACGGCATGGAAATCCGGCAAGGAAAAAGGCGGTACCGGCAGGCCGGTGCCATTGCTCACGGAATTTCTAGTGTCCCGTGCAGGCCATGCACAGCGCTGATGTAAAGCCATGACGCGTGTCGAATTTTATTTTAATGTGACAGACAAGCTGGCAAAGGCAACCGAGCTCTGTGAGCGGGCGGTTGCCAAAGGGCGGCAACTTACGGTTTTCACGCAGGATGAGTCCATGAGCCGTATCCTGCAGCAGAAATTATGGCAGCATGCGCCAGCCAGCTTCCTGCCCAGCGCATATCCGCAGGATGATGCGAGCGCCTATGCCCCTGTTATTCTTGATGCGGACGGCAGCCATCTGGTTCAGGACGATATCCTGATCAACCTGAAAACAGTGCGCCCTCCGTTCTTCAGCCGTTTCAGGTATCTGGTCGAGCTTGTTGGAAATGATGAAGATGATAAAGTGGCAGCAAGGCAGCGATATAAGTTTTATCGTGATCGCGGTTATCAAGTGAAATCGACGGATGCAGCAGCTTAGGTTTTATATCCAAATATTGAGAATGCGAGTTTAAGTATGCGTGAAGATGACGATATTCCATTGCTGACGGAAGTGCATGCATTGCCTGCGCAGGCTCTTGCCAAGGCTTTTAATGTAACGCCGGAACTGGTCGCCGAAATTGCAGAGCAGATCAGGCCGCATGTTGCGGCGGATATTGAAAAATCACTCGCGCAGAAACTCAAGCTTGAAATGAAACAGGAGCTGCTTGACCACTTGTTAAGTGAGTCTGTCAATATCCAGAAAGCGAACCAGGCTTATATTTCCAGCACGCTCAACCAGCAGTATGACCAGCAGGCAGGACAGATCGCCGAGCAGCAGCAGGCCTCCGAGGCGTCGTTAAAGCAGCATATCAGTGATACTTTGGCCAGTGTGCAGCAGGAAGCCGCCAGCCAGGCACTGATGACGGTGGATAAAGCCAGGGCGGAGCTGGCAACGGATATCCCCCGGTTGATGCATACCAATGCCGAGGTTATCAAAGCCGACCTGGAGCACACACTGGGCCAGATGCAGGTGCAGGCCGTGGCTGATGTCAATGAGAAACTGATGCTGGCGTTGCCCGAGTTGCAGCAGACCCTGACTGAACAGTTGCAGGAAACCTTGGCAGGTTTGCAGAAAACCACAGTGGAGGATGCAACGCAGGGATTACAGGCGCAAGTGAGCCAGCTGCGCGAAACGATCTTTGCCGACCATAAGGCTAACCTGTCGCAGGAACTCGCCGCAATTTATAAAGCGCTTACGCAGCACACGCAAACCGAGCTCAGTGTCTACCTGGATGCTTTGCAGGTTCAATCCCAGCAAGCGTTGCAGCAGAAGCTGGGTGATACCTTCCCGGCCTTGTACCAAGGCTTGTCGAATGAACTAAGCACAACATTGAGGGCTGATTTTACCGCGCTGGCGGAGAGTGCGAAAAAAGACTTTGTTCAGGCCTTGAGTGCCGATTTGCCAGCGGTTGAACAGGCGCTCAGCAATAAAGTGCATGAAATACTGGATGTGGAGGTACCGCGTATAGAACAGGCGCTGAGCTCTGCAATCAAAGCTGAAATAGAGAAGCTTTTGGAGTCCGTGCGCCTGGTGTTTTCCAAGTAGGCTTAAGTAAATTGGCTTAAGCGTTATCCGTCAGGGTTTTGTATGCTTCGGCGGATAACAGCTTGTTTTCTATATCTGCATCGCCGGATTTGAATTTAAATATCCAGGCCTTGTAAGGGTTGTCGTTGATCTGTTCCGGAGCGTTGATGACATCCTGATTGACTGCGGTGACTTCGCCATCTACCAGGGCGTGCAGATCCGAGCCTGTCTTGACCGACTCCACCAGGCCGCAAGGCTGCCCGGCGGTGATGGTACTGCCTACAGCTGGCGCGTCAACAAAAACAATGTCACCCAGCAAGTCCTGGGCGTAATCGGTGATGCCAGCTTCCCAGATGCCGTCAGCAACGGGTTTTGCCCATAAGTGCTGCGTGCTGTAGAGAAGAGATTGTGGTGTCTGCATGATATTTACTCAATAAACGATAGTTGTGGTTTCTGTTAAAATTCTAACGTAAATTGGCAAGCTGGCGATTTTATTTTTAATAATGGAATAAAATTAATTTTGCGCATGGACAAAGCTAAGGTTTTTATATAGTATTCAAGCGTAACTATCTGAGATACAACATATTATGAATAATTTTATACGTAAATTTTTACTTTTGTATGTAAGCACAATGCTTTGCATGACGCCTATGGCCTTGCATGCCGCTGCTAAAAAGACTCAGAAACAAGTTACCAGCAGCAGCAAGTACAAGACTGTTAAGTACAAATCAGGCAGCCGTAAAATACAGCACCGCCTTCGTGCACAGAAAGCTGTCGCTGTTGACAGCTATGACGGTACTACGCCTCTGAGGCTGGCATCTGCAAAGGCGCTGGTGATCAATCAGCTAACAGGCGAAACCCTTTACGCAAAAAATACGAATGTACCTACACCCATTGCATCGGTAACCAAGCTGATGACGGCGATGGTGATGCTGGATGCGCATTTGCCGCTTGATGAGGTAGTTTCAATCGGCGATGAAGACGTGGATTATTTAAAAGGCACAAGCTCAAGATTAAGTGTCGGTAGCGTGCTTACGCGCGGTGAATTATTGCAGTTGGCGCTGATGGCCTCCGAAAACCGCGCTGCTTCAGCACTTGGGCGTCATTACCCGGGCGGCAAGCCGGCATTTGTTCAGGCCATGAATGGCAAGGCTCAGTTGCTTGGCATGCAGTCAACACGATTTGTGGATTCAACCGGTCTGGATAGCAATAACGTTTCAACCGCTGAAGACTTGGTGAAAATGGTGAACGCTGCATACCATTATCCTGAAATCCGCCAGGTCAGCACTTTGCCATCACAGGAAGTGACTTTATACGGCAGGCAGGCACCACTTAATTTCGTCAACACCAATGCGCTGGTCCGCGGTGGCAACTGGGTAATCGGTTTGTCTAAAACCGGCTTTATCAATGAAGCGGGACGCTGCCTGGTGATGCAGGCTGAAATCTCAGGCCAGCCGACAATAATCGTGCTGCTTGACTCTGTTGGCAAGATGACCAGAATCGGTGATGCGAACAGGATTCGCAAATGGGTGGAGCGTAATGATGCCAACTCACTTGGTGAACATGTCCATGGCTAGTGATTTTTGCTTATGACTGGTTAATAGTGACCGGGTTAATATAAGCAAACCAATATAAGAAAACTGATGTACAGGCAATAAAAAAGCGGCTAAGAGCCGCTTTTTTATTGCCGTTATTTTCTTGCGGCAATTAGTTTTGCAGAAATCAGGCTGTCGTTTTCTTGCTGGCTGCTTTTTTGGTGGTTGCCTTCTTCGCAGTGGCTTTTTTAACCGTCGTTTTTGGGGCGGCTTTTACCGCGGTTGCTTTCGTCGTGCCTGTTTTCTTGGCTGCGGCGCTGTCGGCCTTTCTGGAAGCAGTTTTTTTGGCAGGGGTGCCTTTAGCCGCTTTTGCACTTAACAGTTCAAGCGCTTCTTCCAGCGTTAATGATTCGGGTTCTACGCTTTTTGGCAGGGTTGCCCGGATTTTGCCATGCTCTACATAAGGGCCATAGCGCCCTGCAAAAATTTCAATCTGACCATCTTCTGTCGGGTGGTTGCCTAAGGAGCGCAATGGCGCAGGGCCTGTGTTTGCCTGGGCCAGCAGGGCGGCGGCTTCTTCCAGGTTGATGGTAAACACGCTCATGCTCTTGGGGATGGACTTGAACTTTGCATCATGATTGACGTAAGGTCCGAACCGCCCGATATTGGCAACCACTTTTTTGTTGGTGACCGGATGCAGGCCTAAATCACGCGGCAATGACAATAGCATGTTGGCCGTCTCCAGATTGACGTCTGAAAGCGGAATTTCTTTGGGAATACTGACGCGTTTAGGTTTCTTTTTCTCACCTTCAACGGCCAGGCCTAATTGCAGGTAAGGGCCGTATGGGCCATTCATAAGCAGGATTTCCTTGCCTGACTCAGTATCGGTGCCGATTGCGACCGGGTCAGTCCCCAAAGAGGCTGCGCCGCTCATGCTGCGTTTGTAGTCACATTTCGGCGTGTCGTTATAGCCGGTACAGCCGATAAACGTGCCATAGCGACTGAGCTGTTTCTGCAATGGCTTGCCGCATTTCGGGCAGGCCTCGTCAATCAGCTCGTTGCCTGGGCGGTCTACATCTGCTTTGTTATGGATTTGCTTGTTGAAGTCCTGCCAGAACTCATCCATCAGCGGAATCCAGTCACGCTCGCCCTCTGCAACGCTATCCAGCGCATTTTCAAGGTTAGCGGTGAAGTCATAATCCACATACTTGGTGAAATGTTCAGTGAGGAACTTATTGACGACGCGGCCTACATCGGTCGGTGTAAAGCGTTTTTTATCCAGCAGTACGTATTCGCGATCTTGCAGTGTGCTGATGATGGTGGCATAGGTCGAAGGACGGCCGATGCCATATTCTTCAAGTGCCTTGACCAGGCTCGCTTCAGAGTAGCGTGGCGGAGGTTCGGTGAAGTGCTGGTCGCCATAGATTTTTTCTACAGTGAGCACTTCGCCGGTTTCAAGGTGCGGTAGTTTGCTTTCGCCCTCTTCTTCCTCGTCATCGGAGCCTTCCATGTATACGGCAATAAAGCCGGGAAACACGAGCGTCTGGCCGGTAGCACGGAACAGGTTGGCATCGCTGCCTACGCTCAAGTCGACACTCACCGCGTCGAATTTGGCCGCCGCCATCTGACAGGCGAGGGCGCGTTTCCAGATCATTTCATATAATTTGAATTGCTCATCAGTCAGGAACTGCCGCATTTGTGCCGGTGTGCGTGAAATATCTGTCGGGCGGATCGCCTCATGCGCTTCCTGCGCGCTTTTGGATTTTGTTTTGTATACTACCGGCGACCTTGGCAGGTAATCTGCATCGAAATTCTTTTTCACATAGTCACGGATCTGCGCAACAGCCTCAGCAGCCAGGCTGAAAGAATCGGTACGCATATAGGTGATTAAACCGACAGTCCCGCTGCCTACATCTACGCCCTCATACAGCTGCTGTGCGACACGCATGGCACGTGCTGTGGTGAAGCCGAGCTTACGCACGGCTTCCTGTTGCAGTGTTGATGTCGTGAATGGCGCGGCGGGGCTGCGGCTGCGTTGTTTTTTCTCAACGCGGGATACCGTAGTTTTTCCGGCGCTCGCAAGTAATAATTTACCGACAATGTCAGCCTGCTGATCATGGTTGATCACGGTGAACTGCTCGACTTTTTCGTTATTCAACTGCACGAGTTTTGCAGTAAAGCCATGGCTGTGTTTGAGTGCGTCTAAATGGATGGACCAGTATTCCTGCGACTTGAATGCTTCGATCTCAAGCTCGCGTTCTACGATCAGGCGCAAAGCCGGGCTTTGTACGCGGCCAGCGGATAAGCCGCGGCGGATCTTTTTCCACAGTAATGGAGACAGGTTGAAGCCAACCAGGTAGTCCAGCGCACGGCGCGCCTGCTGTGCGTTCACCATGGCCATCGAAATGTCACGCGGTTCGGCAATCGCGTGCTCAACTGCATTCTTGGTGATCTCATGAAACACCACACGTTTCATGAGTTTGTTCTTGAGCAGATTTTTGGCGTTAAGTATTTCTGCAATATGCCATGAAATGGCTTCGCCTTCGCGGTCCGGGTCGGTTGCGAGATAGATGCTGTCGGCTTTTTTGACGGCCTTGGCAATCGCATCCACATGTCTGCTGTTGCGCTCAATGATGTCGTATTTCATGGCGAACTGGTTTTCGGTATCGACCGCGCCATTTTTAGGAATTAAATCACGGACATGCCCATAAGAGGCGAGCACTTCAAAATCACCGCCCAGGTATTTTTGCAGCGTTTTCGCTTTTGATGGAGATTCAACAATGAGTAGTTTTGACATGAATGCCTATTTATAAGGTGTTTGTGAGCCAGCAGTTCGGATAATAGCAAGGGAAATCACTAAAATACAACAAGTTAAGCTGTGAGGCATGTAAATTTATTTAGCACACCTTACTTGTTGCGTACAAATTCTATCTTGCTGCCTTCTGTGCTGGCAAGGCTGAGTGCCGCGCCTTCATTGGCGATGTCACCAAATAACGGGTCTTCGTCATCAGCTTTTGCCTGGCTCAGGCCTTTGAAGTCATATAAGCCGGTATCTGCCAGATGAGATGGCTCTACATTGGCAATAGCCCTGAAAATATTATTGATACGGCCGGGTTGTTCGCGCTCCCAGCTTTGCAGCATGTCTTTGACTTTCTGGCGCTGCAGGTTTTCCTGGCTGCCGCATAGGTCGCACGGAATAATCGGGAACTCCATCTGGCGTGCGTAGCTGGCTATATCCTTTTCGCTGCAGTAGGCTAGCGGGCGGATGACGATGTTCTGCCTGTCATTGGTGGCTAATTTAGGCGGCATGGCTTTTAATTTTGCGCCAAAAAACAGGTTGAGAAACAGCGTCTCTACGATGTCGTCTCGGTGGTGACCCAATGCAATCTTGTTGGCGCCAAGTTCTTTGGCTGTGGTGTAAATCACGCCGCGGCGCAGCCGTGAGCATAGCGAGCAGGTGGTTTTGCCTTCCGGGATTTTTTCTTTCACTATCGAGTAGGTGTCCGCTTCGACAATGCGGTAATCAATCCCCAGCTTTTCAAAGTAGGCAGGCAGGATGTCCGCAGGGAATCCCGGCTGCTTCTGGTCCAGGTTCATCGCAATCAGCTTGAAATTGATGGGAGCGCGTTCTTGCAAGGCCAGCAGTATCATCAGCAAGGCATGCGAGTCTTTGCCGCCGCTCATGCAGACAAGAACGGTGTCGCCATCTTCAATCATGTTGTAGTCGCCAATCGCCTTGCCGGTAGCGCTGATCAGGCTATTGCGCAACTTGATGAAGTTGTTGGAATGGTTGTCGGGTAAATGTTTAATCATAAATAATGTTGAATCGTATTGTTGCAGTGTGGCTTGGTTTCCAAAGTGCTGGGTTTTTAAGTCCTGGTAAGTGGACTGGCTTGTTTACAGGCTCAACGAGCGCCCGCCATCTACAGCCAGTATGTGGCCGGTAATGTATGGTGCATCGTAAATCAGGAACTTGACGGCTTTTGCGACATCATCAGGTTCGCCTACGCGTTTAAGCAAGGTCTGGTTAATGACGCGCTGGCGGTATACTTCGTCAAATTGCGGGTTGCCTTCCGGCCATTGTACAGGCCCTGGGGCGACAGCATTGACCCGCACTTCCGGACTTAATTCCTGCGCCAGCGACTTGGTAAGCGTCACCAGGCCGGCTTTTGCTACGCTATAAACAATGTAGCCTTTTTTCGGGCGTTCAATATGCATGTCGGTAATGTTGACAATGCAGCCATGATTCTTGCGCAGTTCTGCCGCTGCCGCCTGCGCCAGGAATATAGGCGCTTTCAGGTTGCTGCCGATCAGGTCCTGCCAGTTGTCTTCGTTGATCTGGCCGATCTCGGTCGGGTAGTAAGTAGATGCGTTATTAATGAGCGCATCCAGCTTGCCGAAATGTTTGACGGTTTCGTTTACCAGATTCGGCAGCACGGCAATATTCAGCAGGTCGCCTTGAATGATCGCTACCGAATTCGGGCGCAGCAGGTTCAGCTCTGCCTGTAGGGCACGCGCTTCGACCGCACTGGTGTTGTAGTGAATCATCAGGTATGCGCCGTGCGCATGCAGTTCCCTGCAGATGGTAGCCCCAACACGCTTCGCGCCGCCGGTAATTAAAACGATTTTGTTTTTAATTGTATTCACAGTCTGCTCATTTCTTTATCTTAAATATTATAATGGCATATGAGTTCATTACCTATTCCTAATGCTGAAGCGCTGGCGCACAGCCGGCAACTGGCAGCATTAATCCAAAAACACATCGGCCGCAACCAGGGCTGGATGTCATTTGCCGATTTCATGCAAATGGCCTTATACGAACCTCAACTAGGTTATTACAGCGGCGGTGCTAAAAAGTTCGGTCACGGCGGTGATTTTGTGACGGCACCCGAGATCTCCCCGCTGTTTGCGCAGACACTGGCTAACCAGGCGGCGCAAGTGCTGACAGATGTGCAAGGCAGCATTCTCGAGCTGGGCGCAGGTACCGGCAGGCTGGCGCTTGATTTATTGCTGGCGCTGCAAGCGCTGAATCAGCTGCCTGAGCGGTATTTCATCATGGAAGTCAGTGCTCACTTGCGATATGTGCAGCAGGAAACCTTGCAGGCCGCATTGCCGGCCGAGTTAATGCAGCGTGTGGTCTGGCTGGATACTCTGCCGCAGCATTTCACTGGCATGATAGTCGGTAATGAAGTGCTGGACGCGGTTCCGGTGCATCTGGTTCATAGCACAGCACAGGGTTTGCATGAGCGGGGAGTGGCTTTCGAAGGTGACTTCTGCTGGCAGGACCGGTACCTGTCCGCAGGTGATTTATTTGATGCGGCTGACGCGCTGGAGTTGCCGCAGGAATACCTGACCGAGATTTGTCCAGCCGCCTCGGGTTTGATTGCAAGTCTGGCGCAGGTGCTTGAACGAGGCGTGATTGTAATGCTGGATTATGGCTTCCCGGCGCGCGAATATTATCATCCACAACGCAATCTGGGCACCCTGATGTGTCATCATCAGCATTATGCGCATACCGAACCGCTGTTGTACGTCGGGCTGCAGGACATTACGGCGCATGTCGATTTCACGAGGATTGCGCATGCCGGCGTTAACAATGGCCTGGTGCTTGCCGGTTTTTGCAGCCAGGCGCAGTTCTTGATGAATTGCGGCATTCTGGATTTGATGTCGCAGGTGTCGCCGCTTGATATGGCGAATTATGCGCCATTGGCTGCTGCGGCGCAGAAATTGCTGTCTCCCGCCGAGATGGGGGATTTATTCAAAGTCATTGCGTTCAGCAAGCAGTTCGATGCTCCTTTGCTCGGTTTCTCCGCAGGCGATAAATCGCATACCTTATGATTAGGCACTAAAGTATAATGCGCGCTATGAACGAATTGAACCCCACAGAAAACACTCAAATTGAAGCAACTGACGCCAATGACGCCAGTCAGCGCCGTATTCGCAGCTTTGTATTGCGTCAGGGGCGCTTGACTAAAGGCCAGGCGCGCGCACTGGAAACCGTTTTTCCGAAATTCGGTATCACTTACAAGCCGGAGCTGCTGGATCTGGCTACGCAGTTTGGCCGCGCCGATAGTAAAAAGATACTGGAAATTGGCTTCGGTATGGGGGAGACCACAGCGAAAATTGCGCAGACTTTGCCAGAGTGTGATTTTCTAGCGGCCGAGGTGCATACGCCCGGTGTAGGTGCCCTGTTAAAACTGATAGATGAATCAGCGCTTACCAATATCCGCGTGATTCAGCATGATGTGGTTGAAGTGCTGCAAAACATGCTGCCGGAGGCAAGCCTGGATGGCATTCATATTTTCTTTCCCGATCCCTGGCATAAAAAACGCCATCACAAACGCCGCCTGATTCAAGCCGAGTTCGTGAAGCTGTTATGCACAAGGCTGAAACCCGGCGCCTATATCCACGTGGCAACTGATTGGCAGGAGTATGCTGAGTGGGTGCTGGAGGTATTGTCAGCCGAGCCGCAGCTGCAAAATACGGCGAAAGACTATGCGGAAAAACCCGCTTATCGTCCGCTGACCAAGTTTGAGAATCGCGGTATCAAGCTTGGGCATGGTGTGTGGGATATGGTGTTCATACGCAAATAGCCGTTGTTTTAAATCGTTGTGCATGCAAGCCTGTTTGATCTGACCTGAGCCTCCTAGGCGGTTGTCTTGACTTTGCAAATGAGAATCATTATCATTTGCAAAGACGTAACGAAAGGTTAAGCCAAAGGAAAATGCCGTGAACAGAAAACAGGTGATAGGTAAGGCGATTTTGCCGAGCAATACGGAGTGCAAGGTAATTTACAGTAACAGCAGCGACCTGGTGGAGGTGCAGCTCGGCGGAACTTCGCTGCGGTTTAATGCGGATAGTTTTATACTGCTGAACGAATTGTTACGGAAGGCCGCTGCTAAGGTCATCATGCAGACAGCCATTGTGAGTGCCTGATTATTCGGCAGGTTCTTCTTCCTGTTCGGCAAACAGCCATTTGCCGATGACTTTTTCCGCTTCTTCAACCCCTTGCTTTTTCAGGCTTGAAAACAGCTGGATGGTGCATTCACTGTTGTAGTGCTTGCCCCATGTCTCAATCAATTCCTTACGTACTTTATTTAAAGTCAGGGCAGCCTCGCCTCTGGAGAGTTTGTCTGACTTGGTCAGCAGTACATGCACAGGTTTGCCACTGGGGCAAAACCAGTCCAGCATCTGCCGGTCCAGCGGTGTAAGCGGGTGGCGGCTATCCATCACCAGCACCAGTCCGCCGAGGCTTGGCCGCTCGCTGAGGTATCGCGCCAGCACGTTCTGCCAGTGCGCGCGCATGGCTTCAGGTACTTTCGCATAGCCATAGCCCGGCAGGTCCACCAGATGCCTATCGTTGCCCAGCGTGAAAAAATTGATGAGCTGGGTGCGGCCTGGCTGCTTGCTGACGAAAGCCAGGCGGTTGTGGTTGGCAAGCGTATTGAGGGCACTTGATTTGCCCGCGTTGGAACGGCCTGCGAACGCAACTTCAATGCCGCTGGCAGGTGGAAGGTCGCGTAAATGATGGGCTGAGATAAAAAATGTAGCGTTTTGAAACAAGGGCATAAAAATCCAATTCTATTAAGCGGGTTCATTCAAGTATCGGAGGGCGCTGATTGGCCAGGATATATGCGGGCTGCACCTGCAATAATCCGAATAATTAAATGAATTGCTGTTATCGTGAAAAATGCTATCACGAATAGTGGTTTTTAGCTAAAATAGCGCGTTAATTGGTTGAATAATTTAGATTTAGGAGCCGTAATGCAATTTCGTTATTTAGCGTCGTTAGTATCCAGTCTTATGTTAACAGTGTCAGTTGAAGCGCTTGCGGAAGCTCCTGCGCAGAAAACTGCAGAGCAGACGGTTAATACCGTATGTGCAGCCTGCCATGGTGCAGACGGCAACAGTGCAATTACTCTCAACCCAAAGTTAGCTTCACAGCACCCGGAATATATTGAAAAGCAGTTGACCGAGTTCAAGTCCGGCAAACGTGCTAATGCGGTGATGTCCGGTATGGCTGCTGGTTTGAGTGAGCAGGAAATTAAAGACCTTGCGGCTTATTTTGCCGCTAAAAAACTGAACCTGGGCCAGGCGACTAAAAATGGCGCCGGTTCACTGGGCGAGAAAATCTATCGCGGCGGCGTGGCGGCAACCAGTGTGCCGGCCTGTGCTTCATGCCATGGCCCTAGCGGTGCCGGTCTCCCTAAACAGTTTCCGCGCTTGGGCGGTCAGCATGCTGACTACACGCTTGCGCAAATGAAAGCTTTCCGCAGTGCTGAACGTGCGAATGCGCCAATGATGATGGCCATTGCGGCAAAAATGACAGATGCTGAAATGGCTGCCGTAGCGGATTATATTCAGGGCCTGCGTTAATATCATCTGCTGGACATAAGGGTAGCCTGCGCTACCCTTATTTTTTGATATTGCAAAGACCTGTGCCGGGTTTGCATATCAGGCTGGGTTAAATATTAAGTTTTTTCATTGCCAAGTAGCAACTATATCTATTTTGTTGCAGTCTTAAATTTCACAACAAACGTTCAATACGTTAACGTTCATCTCATTTGAGTGCTGTATTTTGAATCCAAAACTATCATTTACTAAAAACTTTTTTGACCTGTTAAGCTCGATGCGTTTTGCAGTGAGCCTTTTGAGTGTTTTAGGCATTGCTTCCGTCATCGGTACGGTGCTGAAGCAAAATGAACAGTACGAAAATTACATCATCAAGTTTGGCCAGTTCTGGTTCGGGCTGTTTGAAAAATTAGGGTTATATGATGTTTATCATAGTGGCTGGTTTCTGCTGATCCTGCTGTTCCTGGTGGTATCCACCAGCTTGTGTATTTACCGCAACACACCATTGATGCTTAAAGAATGGCGCACATTCAAAGAGCATGCCACTGAGAAGTCGCTCAACGCTTTCAGCCATCAGGAGACTTACAGCACCCATGCCGCACCTGATGAACTGAAGCAGAAGCTGACGCAGTTTCTGGTGGCCAAAGGCTTCCAGTTCAAATTCAGAACACAGGAAGACGGCAGTGAGCTTATAGCCGCCAAGGCAGGTACGCATCAGCGCTGGGGCTATATTTTTACCCACGTTGCGATGGTCGTGATCCTGTTTGGCGGCCTGCTGGATGGTAACCTGCCATTCAAGATACAGGAAATGCTGGGCTACAAACGTATTGAGACATTGGATATTCCTGAATCGCAAGTGCCTCCCGAGAGCAGACTCAGTATTTTCAACCCTTCGTTCCGTGCCAATATGACACTACCGGAAGGCGTGAGCGACAATGTTGCCTTTGTGCGCATACGTGATGGTTACCTGGTGCAGGAGCTGCCATTCAGGGTGGCGCTGAAAGATTTCAGGATCGAGCATTATGCAACAGGCCAGCCAAAGTCATTCGAGAGTGATCTGGTGATTATTGATCCTGACCTGAAAGAGCCGCTCACTAAAACGATCAGCGTGAATCATCCACTGATCTACAAAGGTATCGCGATTTATCAGTCTGATTTCCAGGATGGCGGTACCAAGCTAAATTTCAAGGTATGGAATCTATTTACTCCCGAAACCGGGGCGCAGTCACTGGATGGCGCGATCTTCCAGAGCGGCGTTCTGGGTGCGGGCGACGATGCCCTTAAAGTTGAATTCAATGATTTCCGCAAATTCAACATCATCAATCTGTCGCCTGATGGAAAGGGCAAGCCGCATAATGTAGGGCCAAACATCACTTACAAGTTGCGTGATAACCGCGGGCAGGCGAAAGAGTATGTGAACTATATGCAACCGATGCAGATTGATGGCAAACATTATTTTCTGTCGGGCATGCGCGAAACGGTGCAGGACGAGTTCCGCTACTTAAGGATCCCGGTAGATAGTGATCTGAGCCTGGATGGGTTCATGAATTTCAGGGCAACATTGCTGGATGCTGCAAAGTACCCGGAAATCGCACAAAGAATCGCAGTCAATTCGCTGGATGTGAAAAAAGACCCTGCGGTAAGAAAACAGTTCCAGGACAGTATCGTGCAGCTGCTTTCGATTTTTGCAAAAAGCGGTTATAGCGGTGTAGCGCAGGTCATAGAAAAAAGCGTGCCGGAGAAAGAGCGTGAAGCGGTCGCCAGGACTTACATCAAGATGATCAGCGTTGCCGCGTTTGAAGCGTATAACATGAGCCTGGAAGCAAACAACAAGCCGTTACTGGCAAGCAATGCCGACACGGAGGGCTTGCTGCGCGATAGCTTGAACGCATTCAGCGACATGTTCTTTTTTGGCACGCCGTATTATCTGCAGCTGGAGCAGTTTGAACATAAGGAGGCCAGCGGCTTGCAGTTGACGAAATCACCTGGCCAGAAGTGGGTGTACCTGGGTTCTGTGTTGCTGGTGCTGGGGATCTTTGCCATGATGTATATCCGTGAAAGGCGGATCTGGCTGTCAATCAGGCCAGGCAGGCAGCAAGTGCATTTTGCCATGGCGTCAAACCGCAAGAACCTGGATTTTGAGAAAGAGTTTAATTTGTACCGCGAACAGCTGAGAAGCTTGATCAGCTAGAAAGTGTTAAGGAATATATATGAATAACTCATTGGAATATCAACAAAAAACCTTGCTGCAAAGCCTCGGGTGGCAGGATTGGCTATATGCGATTATTGTGTTCGCAGGCTCTATTTTCGCCTACACCAAGTACGCGCAGTATATGGATATTTATGAAACCGTATTTCTGTTCGGTGCCGCGGCATTAGCCAGCTATCTGGGCTGGCAGTGGAAGGGGCTGGGCAAGCTGGTGCTGGCAGTCGGTGTCATCAGCCTGTTCTCAATCAGCCTGTATCAGGGAGACCAGGCCCGGGCCACGCAGGCGTTCCTGCTTAAGTTCCTGATCTCAAGCCAGTCTGCCATCATGTGGATGAACGTGCTGTTCGTATTGGCGATGGTCGTTTACTGGTTTGCTTTATACAAGCGCAGCGACTTTTCCGGAAAGTTTGCCTCGGCACTGACTTGGGGGGCCGTGTTATTCGGCTTTGTCGGCTTGATGGTGCGCTGGTATGAGTCATATCTGATTGCGCCTGATGTCGGCCATATCCCGATCAGCAATCTGTACGAGGTTTTCATTCTGTTCTGCCTGATTACAGCTTTGCTCTACCTGCATTACGAGCAGAAGCTGAATACCCGCCAGCTGGGCGGGTTCGTGCTGCTGGTGATTAACGCTGCCGTAGGTTTTATCCTTTGGTATACCTTTGACCGCCAGGCACATAATATCCAGCCGCTGGTGCCTGCATTGCAGAGCTACTGGATGAAAATACACGTGCCGGCCAATTTCGTGGGATATGGCGCGTTCTCACTGGCGGCAATGGTTGCTGCGGCTTATCTGCTGGCCAGCAAGGGTGTGCTGACGTCGCGCCTGCCTGGTCTGGATATGCTCGATGACCTGATGTATAAATCCATTGCAGTGGGTTTTGCATTCTTTACCATTGCGACCATTCTGGGTGCAATGTGGGCTGCGGAAGCCTGGGGCGGTTACTGGAGCTGGGATCCGAAAGAAACCTGGGCGCTGATCGTCTGGCTTAACTATGCAGCCTGGCTGCACTTGCGCATGGTTAAAGGCTTGCGCGGGCCATTGCTGGCATGGTGGGCGCTGATTGGCCTGCTGGTTACGACGTTCGCCTTCCTCGGCGTGAACATGTTCCTGAGCGGCCTGCATTCTTACGGTACGCTTTAAAAAATAAAGCCGGTATAAAACTGCTATATGACACATCAAGGGCGATAAATTTCGCCCTTGATTCTTTATAGAGGCGAGAACCTGTTATCGATCAGGCATGATCCCGTTGTGTTGCGGTATTCATATGTGAATCGATGAGGTTTGCTTTGCAGCATCGCTATGATTGAATAAAGATAGCTGAATCAAAGAATGAATCGGTGCATTCTTAAAAGTCATTCAGTCACCATCTCTAACCTGAAGCGGACTTCTCCGGCTTCATTGTCCGTCAAGCTCAATTCATAACCCGCTAGCTTTGCCTGTTGTGCGGCATGGTACAAGCCGACACCCAGGCCGTTTCTGGAACTGATATTGGATATGAACAGTTTGTTTGCAATTTCCGGCGGAATTGCAGAGCCCGTGTCGGTAACCTCCAGGCAGAAGTGCCTGGATGGCATCAGGCTGATCGTGATGTTGATGTGCTGCTCGCGTTTTGCCTTTATCAGTGCGTTCTGCAATAAATTATCCACAACGCTGTCCAGCACATCTGTGTCAATGTCGGTTTTAGGGAAGCTGGCCGGTGCCTCGAACACAAGCTGGTGATGCGCGTTGATCTGCTTGAAGTTTTCCCACCATACATGCACTTTTTCCTGATTTCTTTTTTCAACGCTGGGCAGTTCAAGTTTGGTCAGAGTATTGGCCAGGCGGTGGCTTAGCCTTGGCAGCTGAGTTTTGATGAGTTCGATGAGCTTCGCGTCATTGTCTGTGTCCTGATTCTGCTCAACGGCTGCCGACAGGGTGCCGAGTGACTGCAGGATGTTTTTGATGTCATGCGTCAGGCGCGAGCCTGTTTCATAGAGCGTTTGCATGTAGGTGTTTTTGCTGATGGTTTCTTCGCGGCATTTACCATCGTAAAATTCTTCTATGATCTGGGTCAGTAACTGAACATGCAGATACATGGCAGGAGTAAATTGCCAGCGTGAATATAGCGTGATCTGAATGTGCTGGAAATTGTAAGTGGAAACATGGGCGCTGGCATCGCCAGCCTGCTGTTTCTGGGCACCATTCTGCCAGATGACGCCACTCACCCAGTTCAGTGCAGCCAGCTCATGCATGGCCGCCGTCAGGAACCCGTCGGATGAGGTTTCCCGTACTGCATGGGCAGCAATGTTCTTTATCCAAAGCTCGAATGGCAACCCTATGCTCAGCAGGTAGCGTGACATCAGCAGCTCAAGGCCGGAGAATGTTTTGCTCGGGTTCCACAGCCAGCTGAGTGCAATCAGGGTTGCCGCCAGCCCGAAAACAACAAACACAAGCAGCTTCAGGTAATGGGTCTCCCAGATAACGCCAATAGTGAAACTGCCTAATATCACGATGATCGTTAATAGGAAAATAAGCAACGTGTAAAAGAAGTCAATGTTGCGGGTCTGTGCGGTAGGCTTGTTCCTGGATGATAGGAACAGGATCGCGAGCGGCAGCACAGGCAGGAAATAATCCAGGAGCAATGCGGCGGCGGTCAGGTCGGCGTCTGCATCAATCAGTTTTGGTATGACCCACATCAGCAGAATTGTAAGCAAGTAGCTTGCGGCCAGAATCTTGGATAAACGACCGTGTTCCGATTCGCTGGATAGAGCGCGGCCGCTGATCAGAGAAAACAGCCCCGCAATCCAGAATGCAGTAAACCATAGGTTCTTGAACAGCACGGCGGCGCTGCCGGCGATGACGAGAATCGCCAGTGCCTGCTTCCAGCTAAGGCTGCTGTTTTTCTGCAGAATTGGCTGCCAAAGCAGGAAAAAACCATAATGGCATAAAAGCAGGGCGCTGAAAAAAACATCGTTATTGCCCCACACCAGAAGTGCATGCAGCGATAGAATCGTCAGCGCCATCAGACGGTCTGCATCATCCAGTGCTGATCGGTAAAATTTGTACAATAGCTGCATAAAATATTCACTCATGGATAAAAGGTACACGGCAAATACCATTAAATTCAGTATTAGCACAAGTAACCTGTTCGAACGGCTCTGTTACTATTCGAACATGCAAGTTTATTTTTTTAACAATAAATTATGCAATGTTTAATTATTTCTTATAGAATGCTTGCATAATCTTGGCAATTGCAATGATATAAGTTGGTATATGAATTGCTAGACAATAATAACACGATGCAAGCTCAGTGCCTGATGACGAGCCTGCTCTATTAGTTACTCAGTTCGGGGATTTTAATGAAAAAAACACAGACGGGCTTCACGTTAATTGAATTGGCAATCGTGCTGGTGATTATTGGTTTGCTGCTGGGTGGCGTGTTAAAAGGGCAGGAACTGATTAATAGTGCAAAAGCCAAGAACATTGCTAGTGATTTTAAAAATACTCAGATTTTGATCTATGGCTATCAAGATAAGTTTAAAGCGATTCCTGGCGATGATGCTAACGTTGCTAGGCACGTTACTGGTGGAGTGGCAGCCACGACACCTGCGGGTACCCTTAATAACGCCCAAATTAATGGTGCATGGGATTCTGTTACGAACACAGATGAGTCTTTTTTGTTTTGGCAACATGTACGCTTAGCTGGACTTTCTACAGGGCCTACAAACTTGGCAGACCCCGCATATTTACCCAGAAACGCTGATAGTGGGCGTATGGGGGTTCAGAGTATTGCTGGGTTTAATACAATTAATAACATGACAGGTTCATACGTAGTATGTTCAGAAAATATCGCAGGTAGATTAGTTAGGCAAATTGATATTAATTTAGATGATGGTGATACAGCGGGTGGCTCTCTTCAAGCTATTGTAGCGGGGAATCCTGCTCCTGTAATAACTGCAAACATTGTCGATGGAACTCCTTATACGGTTTGTATGAGTTTTTAGTTTGATTCTTTATAAGCCCACCTAGGTGGGCTTTTTTACCATATCTTCCCGTAACGCCAGCATTTAAAAGCTTGCATAGCCGCTAAATTGTTTTAGAATAGCAGCTTAATAAAAAGCAAGAAATTTAATCACTTAACAAGCTATCCATGACATCTAATATCGTAGAAATAGATAACCTTTCCTTTGGTTACAAAGGTCGTTTGCTGCATAAGAATATCAATATGGTATTTCCGCGCGGCAAAGTTGTGGCAATCATGGGCGGCAGCGGCAGCGGTAAAACCACGTTGCTGCGTTTGATCGGCGGCCAGATCAAGCCTACGCGCGGTCAGGTGCGCGTGGATGGTGCAGTGGTGCATGAGCAAAGCCGTGAAGGTATTTATAAATTGCGCCGCAAAATGGGCATGCTGTTCCAGCATGGTGCCTTGTTTACTGATTTAAGTGTGTTCGATAACGTGGCTTTCCCCATGCGCGAACTGACGGATCTGCCCGAATCCATGATCCGGGACCTGGTGTTGATGAAGTTGAACGCGGTGGGTTTGCGCGGTGCACATCAGCTGAAACCAACTGAGCTTTCAGGCGGCATGGCCAGGCGCGTGGCGCTGGCACGGGCCGTGGCGCTCGATCCTAACATTATTATGTATGATGAACCCTTTGCCGGGCTGGATCCGATTTCAATGGGGGTGATCTGTGACCTGATCCGTAGCCTGAATGATGCATTGGGCGCTACTTCCATTATCGTGTCGCATGATGTTAAGGAAACTTTCCTGATCGCAGATTATGTGTATTTTGTCGCTAACGGTGAAGTGGCGGCTGAAGGTACTCCGCATGACCTGATGCAATCTACGTTGCCATTTGTGCATCAGTTTGTGCATGGTGAAAAAGATGGTCCGGTGCCATTTCATTATCCGGCAGAGAATTACCGGTCTGAGTTGCTGAAGCAGCCTGCCTTATAAGAATCTAAATTTAATTACAAACGCAAATATGAAATCAATTTTGTTTAATGGCCCGTCAAAGCTGCTGCGCGGTATTGGCCGGCGCATGATAGAGCGTATATGGCGTCTGGGTGCCGGTGCGAGGCTGTTTTTCCTTACCATTATTTATTCCGGCGAAAGTTTCAGGCGTTTCCACCTGACGCTGCGTGAAGTCTATTTCACCGGCGTGATGTCATTGCTGATCATCATCGTGTCGGCTTTTTTTGTCGGTATGGTATTGGGTCTGCAAGGATATAACACCTTGCAGAAATATGGCTCGTCGGAAGCGATTGGCGTGCTGGTTGCGCTTTCCCTGGTGCGTGAGCTTGGGCCTGTGGTAACGGCGCTGTTATTTGCAGGCCGTGCCGGCACTGCCATTACAGCAGAAATCGGGCTGATGAAAACGACCGAGCAGTTATCGGCGATGGAGATGATGGCGGTGAACCCGATTGCGCGCGTTGTGGCTCCCCGCTTTTGGGCTGGCGTGATTTCCATGCCTATTCTGGCAGCACTTTTTTCAATGGTCGGCGTGTTGGGCGGCTACCTGGTGGCTGTGCCTTTAATCGGCGTGGATCAAGGTGCTTTCTGGTCGCAGATGCAGGCAAGTGTGGATGTCAGGGAAGATATTATTAATGGCGTAATCAAAAGTGTAGTATTTGGTGTGGCATGCACCATGATTGCCTTGTTTGAGGGTTTTGATGCGCCGCCAACGGCAGAGGGCGTCAGCCATGCGACTACCCGGACTGTGGTGATTTCGTCATTGACCGTGCTGGCGTTGGATTTTGTTTTAACGTCTTTCATGATTACCGTTTAAACCATATTGTTAAGCAGTGCATAAGAGACAGAATGAGGGGATGTTAAGTGGATAGAACTACAATAGATTTATGGGTTGGCATTTTTGTGGCGTTAGGTGTCGCGGCTTTGCTGGGGCTTGCCATGAAGGTCGGTAACCTTACATCAAACAAGATCGGTGATACCTATAGTGTTTCGGCTGCTTTCGAGAACATTGGCGGTTTGAAGCCAAATGCACCCGTGAAAAGCGCTGGTGTCGTAGTGGGTCGGGTTGCCGATATCAGCTTTGACGCCAAGTCATATGAGGCTGTAGTCACTATCCGCATAGATGAGCGTTACGCGTTTCCAAAAGATACGTTTGCCAATATCTATACTGCTGGCTTGCTTGGAGAGCAGTATATCGGCCTTGAGGCTGGCGGCGAAGAGGATGTTTTGAAAAATGGTGATAAAATCACGCAGACACAGGATGCCGTGGTGCTGGAAAAAATGATCAGCCAGTTCCTGTATAACAAGGCATCGGAAACAGATTCGAAAGCTGATGCAGGTGGCGCCAAGTCAGATGCGAAAGCTTCCGGCGAGAAGTCAGGCGGGGCCAAGTCAACTGAATTAGGTGATGCGCCGTTTTAATATGAATGCCAGTATACGCGGCTTGCAATTCTGCCAATGGCTGTTTACCTAATTCAATATTAAGTAATTAAGAGGGTATCAATGAAAACGTTTTTAGGATTATTAACTGGTTTTATTTTGTCAGCAGGCTTGATGGCCGGTTCTGGCGCAGCTGTAGCCGAGGTTTCTGCGGATGATCTTGTTAAACAAACCGCTGAAGATGTGCTGGCTACCATTAAAAACGATAAGGAAATCCAGGCCGGTAACCAGCAGAAGATATTTGCCCTTGCTGAAGAGAAAATTCTGCCTAACTTTGATTTTGACCGTGTATGCCGCATGGTATTAGGTAAAAACTGGAAGTCGGCAAGCCCTGAGCAGCAGGCTGCTTTCCAGAAAGAATTCCGAAGCCTGTTGCTGCGCACTTACGCGACTGCCCTCGGTAAATATAAGAACCAGGTGATTGAGTACAAACCTATGCGTGCCGAACCAGGCGCGAAAAATGTCAGCGTTAAAACCCAGATCTTGCAGCCTGGCGGCCAACCGATTACAGTCGATTACAGCCTGGTGAAGGTAGATAGCGGCTGGAAGGTTTATGACATTGTGATTGAAAGTGTCAGCCTTGTTACCAACTACCGCAGCCAGTTCAGCAATGAAATCCGCACCAATGGCCTGGATAGCCTGAACAAAAAACTTGCAGAGAAGAATAAAGCGGCAGGGGTATGACGAGTATCAGATTGCAGGATAATCAGTGGTATGTATCCGGTGACATCCTTGTCGATAACGCCAATGCTGTGCTGAATGAAAGTAATGCATTGGAAATCACGGATAATCTGCAGATAGATATGTCGGCTGTGAATGATGTGGATACTGCTGCCCTTAGCATACTGATTCAGTGGCAAAAGCGCGCTTTGGCTGCGAATAAATCTGTGATGTTCAATAAACTGCCTAAGAACTTGATCAGCCTGGCAGCGTTGTACGGCGTGACAGATTTTATACCGTTCAGTGCTGAGTAACAGATTAAGTTAGATAGACCGTTTTATTTTTAATCAGGCCAATATTTATTGGCCTATTGTTTTTTTAGAATCTTTACTTTTTAAGTATCCAGGTTAAGTACCCAGGTGTTTTTTTGCCGGTCACCGGATCTAAAGCAAGTGTATCAAGTCTACCGATCATCCTATTTTTCAATACGTAAGTGAAAGTAAAATTTTGAGTCTGCCCGCAATTAAAATCAGTGGAGTCCATAAGCATTTTGGCGCATTGCATGCGCTGAGAGGGATAGACCTGACAATCGAGCAGGGCGAGTTCTTTGCTTTGCTCGGGCCGAATGGCGCCGGAAAGTCAACCCTGATCAATATCCTGGCTGGTCTGATTTCGCCAAGCGCCGGTAATATTTCTGTCATGGGTTTCGATGTGCAGAACCAGTATCAGCAGGCACGCCAGTTGCTGGGGGTGGTGCCGCAGGAGCTTGTATTTGACCCTTTCTTTAATGTGCGTGAGATGCTGCGGTTCCAGGCCGGTTATTTTGGCCGCGGCCGTGAAAATGATGCCTGGGTGGATGAAATCCTGGAAGGCCTGGGTCTGACCGATAAAGCCAATACCAATATGCGCAGGCTTTCTGGCGGCATGAAACGCAGGGCGCTCATTGCGCAGGCGCTTGCGCATAAACCGCCGGTAGTGGTTCTGGATGAGCCTACTGCCGGGGTCGATGTTGAGTTGAGGCAGATGCTGTGGGAGTTCATTAAGAAATTGAATCGCGAAGGCCACACGATTATCCTGACGACGCACTATCTGGAAGAGGCGGAAACCTTGTGCAATCGGGTCGCGATGATGAAGCAAGGTCAGGTGGTGGCTCTGGATAGTACAGCCAATTTACTGAATAAGTTTTCAGGAAAGCATCTGCGCCTGACCCTGGGGAATGTATCCCTGCCGGCAGGTGTTGAGCAGCTGGTGCGTCATGTCGAAAACGGCGTTTATACGTTTGCGCTCGATGACATGGCGCAGATCGAACTGGTGTTGTCTGCCTTGCGTACTTCTGACATTAGAGTGCTGGATATGCAGTTAAACGAAGCTGACCTGGAAGATGTATTTTTATCGCTGGTCGGTAATCCGGCGCAGAATGCAGCAAGGAGTGCATCTTGATTCATCATACGGAAACATGTTCGGGCTCGAAACTGCCTGTTGGTCTCAGGGGCCCCTGGACGCTGTTGAAAAAAGAATTGTTACGGTTCTGGCGGGTAGCGTTTCAGACAGTGGCTGCGCCGGTCATAACCGCGCTGTTATACCTGCTGATTTTTTCGCACGTGCTGGAAAGCCATGTGCAGGTATACGACGGAGTCCCCTATACGGCATTCCTGATCCCGGGGCTGATCATGATGTCTGTATTGCAGAATGCTTTTGCAAACAGTTCCTCCAGCCTGATTCAGTCAAAAGTGATGGGCAATATCGTATTCGTATTGTTAACACCGCTTACGCATATACAGTTTTTTCTGGCATTCCTGATTGCTGCGATCATTCGCGGTCTGGTTGTAGGTCTTTGCATTTATCTGGTGGCCATGTGGTTTGTTGACCTGAGCGTGGCGAATTTCTGGTGGATCGCTGCATTTGCGCTGTTGGGGAGTGCCTTGCTTGGTACTTTCGGCATCATCGCCGGCATCTGGGCGGACCGCTTCGATCAGATGGCCGCTTTCCAGAATTTCATTATCATGCCGCTTACCTTTTTATCCGGCGTGTTTTACTCTATTCACTCGCTGCCGCCGTTCTGGCAGAAGGTGTCGCAGCTGAACCCGTTTTTTTACATGATTGATGGTTTCAGGTATGGTTTCTTCGGTAAAGGCGATGTTTCGCCAGTCTTCAGTTTATTGGTCGTGGGCGGGGCATTCTTAGTGTTGGCACTGATCACCCTAAAAATGCTAAAATCCGGTTATAAACTAAGATCTTAAGTTTAATTTGGAATTTAAAAGGTAATCGTCAGTGTTAAGCGCCCAGCAATTAGAAACATATATTACGCAGAATCTGGTTTGTGACCACATCAAGGTATTGGGTGATGATGGTACGCATTTTGAAGCAGTCATCGTCAGTCCGGAGTTTGTGGGTAAATCGATGGTGCAACAGCATCAGCGCGTATATGCTGCGCTAGGCGATAGGATGAGGGCGGAAATACATGCGTTATCAATGCGTACGCTGACGCCCGAGGCATGGCAGAAGCTGAATAATAAAAACTAATTACGGCGTTTATATTTTTTTACAACCGCTGTAACAGGCATGATGAAATAGGAAAGAAAATGGATATACAGGCAGTTATTAAAGAGCAGGTCACAAGCAACCCGGTAGTTCTTTACATGAAGGGCACACCAAAATTCCCACAATGCGGTTTTTCAAACCTCGCAACACAAATACTTAAAGCCTGTGACACAGATTACCTGGCAGTGGATGTGCTGGCAGACCAGAATATTCGCGAAGGTATCAAGGTGTATGCAAATTGGCCAACGATCCCGCAGCTTTACATTAAAGGCGAGTTCATCGGTGGCTCCGATATCATGCGTGCCATGTACGAAAGCGGTGAGCTGCAAACCTTATTGAATGCGGCTAAATAATTGGACAAATTACTCATTACCGGCGGTAACCGCCTTCATGGTGAAGTCACAATCTCTGGTGCCAAGAATGCTGCGCTACCTATTTTGTGCGCATCACTACTTGCAGAAACACCATTGCACCTGAGTAGTGTTGCAGCCTTAAAGGATATCGACACTACGATCAAGCTGCTGGATACCATGGGGGTCAAGATCTCCCGTAATGCAGATAAAGTGACGCTGGATGCGAGTGAGGTTGCGTCCTTCGAAGCAACCTACGAAATGGTCAAGACCATGCGCGCTTCCATTCTGGTACTGGGACCGCTGCTGGCGCGCTTTGGCACTGCCCGCGTGTCATTGCCGGGTGGCTGTGCCATCGGTTCGCGTCCGGTTGACCTGCATATCAAAGGCCTGCAGGCAATGGGTGCGGCAATACACATCACACACGGCTATATTCAGGCGAGCACTTTGCATTTGCCGAATCGTCGCCTGCAAGGTGCACGTTACTATATGGACCTGGTGACCGTCACCGGTACTGAAAACCTCATGATGGCCGCAGCCCTGGCTGAAGGCACAACAGTGCTGGAAAACGCGGCTAAAGAGCCGGAAGTGATTGATCTGGCCGAGATGCTGATTAAAATGGGCGCCAGGATTACGGGTGCGGGCACTGATGTGATTACGATCGAGGGCGTGGAGAAACTTAACGGTACCTCCCATAATGTCGTATGCGACCGTATTGAGGCTGGTACTTATATGGTAGCAGCGGCAATGACCGGTGGAGAGGTGAAGTTGCTTAATGCCCGCGCTGACTTGCTGGATGCCGTGATCGAAAAGCTGCGTGAAGCAGGTGCTACCGTGACTTCCGAAGCCGACACTATCACCGTGAAAAGTGATGGTAAATTAAAGGCCGTGAATATCCGTACGGCACCGCATCCTGCCTTCCCGACCGATATGCAGGCGCAGTTCATGGCACTTAACACCATGTCGGAAGGCGTGGCGAAAGTGACCGAAACCATTTTTGAAAACCGTTTCATGCATGTGCAGGAAATGCAGCGCATGGGTGCAGACATCAGTATCGACGGTAATACCGCCCTGGTGAAAGGCGTGCCTTCGCTGGATGGAGCCACGGTCATGGCAACGGACCTGCGAGCTTCTGCGAGCCTTGTGCTGGCGGGGCTGGTGGCGCGCGGTGATACCCTGATCGAGCGTATCTATCATCTGGATCGCGGTTACGAAAATCTGGAAGATAAATTAAACGCCTTGGGCGCCAATGTTAAGCGGATCGCTTAAAGAAAAACAGACATAGAATGATTACGATAGCACTATCAAAAGGCCGTATTTTCGAAGAAACCGTACCCTTGCTGGCTGCGGCAGGTATCCATGCGGCTGAGGATCCTGAGTCATCACGCAAGCTCATTATCGGCACCAATCGCGAAGATGTTCGCTTGATTATTGTCCGTGCAACCGATGTACCGACCTATGTGCAATATGGGGCAGCTGACTTAGGCATAGCCGGTAAGGATGTGCTGGATGAGCATGGTGGGGAAGGTTTGTATCAGCCGATAGACCTGCAGATTGCCAAGTGCAGGATGATGGTGGCGGTGCGCGAGGATTTTGATTATTTCGGCTCAATTCGAAGCGGCGCTCGCTTGAAAGTGGTCACCAAATATGTCAAAACCGCACGCGAGCATTTTGCAGCCAAGGGTATGCATGTTGACCTGATCAAACTGTATGGCTCAATGGAACTGGGTCCCCTGGTTGGTTTGGCGGATGTGATCGTAGACCTGGTGAGTACAGGTGGAACCTTGCGTGCCAACAACCTCAAGGCTGTAGAAGAAGTTGGTGAGATCAGTTCGCGTCTGGTTGTGAATCAGGCCTCGCTCAAGTTGAACAGGGCGAAACTGCAGCCCATTATGGATGCGTTCAAGACAGCCATCTCCGCCGGAAAATAAATTTAGCTGATAGGTTCAATCGTATGAAAATTAGACGTTTTTCAACTACTGATAGTGATTTCAAGAGCAATTTAAAAGATCTGCTTGCGTTTGAGACGGCGCAGGATGACTCTATTGATGTAGTGGTGGCAGGTATCCTTAAAGATGTAAAAAACCGTGGTGATGCAGCCGTGCTGGAATACACCAATCGTTTTGATAAAACGGGTGCAACCAGCCTTGCGCAGCTTGAAATCAGCCAGGCTGAACTTGCGGCCGCTTTGAACAGCCTGCCTGCTGATCAGCGTGCTGCGTTACAGACAGCGGCTGATCGTGTACGCAGCTACCATGAAAAACAGCTCATGAGTTCATGGAGCTACACAGAGGCCGATGGCACTTTGCTGGGCCAGCAAGTCACTTCGCTGGATCGCGTAGGATTGTATGTGCCTGGCGGCAAGGCAGCTTATCCTTCATCGGTGCTGATGAATGCGATTCCTGCCAAAGTAGCCGGTGTGCAGGAATTGATCATGGTAGTGCCGACGCCTAACGGCGAGAAGAACCAGTTGGTGCTTGCTGCCGCAGCAGTCTGCGGTGTTGACCGTGTATTCTGCATTGGCGGCGCACAGGCTGTGGGTGCTTTAGCTTACGGTACTGAGACGGTGCCGCAGGTGGATAAAATTGTAGGCCCCGGCAATGCTTATGTAGCGGCTGCAAAACGTCGCGTATTTGGCGTGGTGGGTATCGATATGGTGGCGGGGCCATCCGAGATTCTGGTTATCTGCGATGGCAAGACCGATCCGGACTGGATTGCGATGGATCTGTTCTCGCAGGCAGAGCATGATGAATTGGCGCAGTCCATATTATTAAGCCCGGATGCTGCATTCCTGGATAAAGTGACTGCCAGCATTGAAAAGCTGGTGATCAATATGCCGCGCAAGGACATTATCACCACTTCGCTTACCAACCGGGGCGCATTGATACAGGTGTGCGACCTGGATGAGGCTGCGGAAATCAGCAACTACATTGCACCGGAGCATTTGGAACTGTCGCTGGAAGACCCATTGGCGTTCAGTAAAAAAATCAAGCATGCCGGCGCTATTTTTATGGGCCGTGATACCTGCGAGGCTTTGGGTGATTATTGCGCAGGCCCGAATCACGTATTGCCTACCTCGCGTACGGCCAGGTTCTCGTCACCGCTGGGTGTCTATGATTTCCAGAAACGGTCAAGCCTGATCATGGTGTCTGCGGAAGGCGCGCAAGTGCTGGGTAAGGTTGCCGCTACTTTAGCTTATGGCGAGGGCTTGCAGGCGCACGCACGTTCCGCAGAGTATCGTCTCAAATCGCGCAATTAACTGTGCCGGCATCGTCTTCGCTTTGCGCCGTACTTGAACCGTACGGTCTTTAAAGCTTTACTTTTGCCGCCTTGTGCTTCTTTTAATATCGTGTTTGCGCATGTGCGATATTAAGCAATATGTCAGAGGTTTTAGTATGAGTAAATTCTGGAGTGATATCGTACATAAGTTAACCCCTTATGTGCCTGGCGAGCAGCCGAAGTTAACCAATCTGGTCAAGCTGAACACAAATGAAAACCCTTATGGCCCTGGCCCTAAGGTCATTGCAGCATTGAAGACAGAAGCTGCAGATACTCTGCGCCTGTATCCTGACCCCAATTCAGATGCATTGAAGGCAGCGATCGCACATGCTTATGCTTTAAGCCCAAATCAGGTATTTGTAGGTAACGGTTCAGATGAAGTTCTGGCGCATGTGTTCCAGGCGTTGCTCAAGCATGATCAGCCATTGTTGTTTCCTGATATTACTTACAGTTTTTATCCGGTCTACTGCGGCCTTTATGGTATTGACTACCGGACGGTTCCGCTTGCGGAAGATTTTTCGATCAATATTGATGACTATAAACAGCCTAATGGCGGCATTATTTTCCCTAATCCCAATGCCCCGACCGGTATCCCGCTTGCATTGTCACAGATAGAGCAGTTGCTGCAGCGCAATCCCGGCTCAGTGGTCGTGATCGATGAAGCTTATGTGGATTTTGGCACGGAATCAGCGGTAGGGCTCATTAGCCGATATCCCAATCTGCTGGTGACGCACACTTTATCAAAAGCACGCTCGCTGGCGGGATTGCGTGTCGGTTACGCCATGGGTTCGCCAGACCTGATTGAAGCGCTTATTCGCGTGAAGGATAGTTTCAACTCCTATCCGATTGACCGGTTTGCATCTGCCGGTGCCATTGCTGCATTGCAGGATACTGAATATTTCGAGAAAACCTGCAAGCAGGTCATGGCTACAAGAGAGGCGCTGGTAGATGACCTGGTAAAGCTTGGTTTTCAAGTGCTACCATCAGGCGCGAATTTCATATTTGCCCGGCATCCGGCATGGGATGGTGCGGAATTGACTGCAAAATTGCGCGAACGCAGCATCATCGTGCGCCATTTTAAATCACCAGCCCGTATTTCGCCTTATTTACGCATCACGATAGGTACCGATGCGCAATCTAAATTATTGATCGATGCATTGTCGGGTATTTTATAGCAGGGTGCGCTGGGCGATAAATCCCAATGCAGGTGCGGCCTGGGCTTCAAGTGGCATGGAAATTGTAAAAAAACCGTTAAAATAAACACGAAAAGTTTGAATTTTCTGCGTAACTACGGTTATCATAGCGAAATGTGCGTTTTGTGCACAATATAATAATTAATTTCAATTTCGTATTTTTAACCTAAGTAAATCAATCATTAAGTATTGGTTTATTATTCGTTGGAGGATGTATCGTGGCACAAACCCAAATGGCATTAGATTCATTAGATTTCGACGCAACAGTTGCCCTGGCAACTAAAGTTGCTCCACATGTAGACATTTTAGAAATCGGTACTCCATGCATTAAGCATAACGGTATCAAACTGCTGCAAACACTGCGCGCAAAATTCCCGAACAACAAAATCCTGGTTGACCTGAAAACAATGGACGCCGGTTACTACGAAGCTGAGCCATTCTTCAAAGCTGGCGCAGATATCGTTACAGTACTGGGTACTTCAGACATCGGCACAATCAAAGGTGTTATTGATGTTGCAAACAAATACGGTAAAAAAGCACAAGTTGACTTGATCAATGTGGCTGATAAAAAAACACGTACACAAGAAGTTGCAAAATTAGGCGCGCACATCATCGGTGTTCACACTGGTTTGGATCAACAGGCTGCTGGCCAGACACCATTTGCTGACTTGGCTTTGGTTGCAGGCTTGAACCTGGGTGTTGACATTTCAGTTGCCGGTGGCGTTAAAGCTGCTACGGCTGCTCAAGTACGTGACGCTGGTGCAACTATCATTGTTGCCGGTGCTGCTATCTACGGCGCTGCTGACCCAGCTGCTGCTGCTGCTGAAATCACAGGTATCGCTCATGGCGGTTCAACTGGCGGTTTATTCGGTTTTATTAAAAAATTATTCAGCTAATTTTTTAACTGATTGAAAAAACCCCAGTCTTAAAAGCTGGGGTTTTTTTATGTCAAATTTCTATTTAGTCAGGTAAATATACGTGATCGCCTTGTAATGGGTTAAAATGCCGTTACATAACATTTGATATACATTCTATGCGTACAGCCAAAGTTAACAGAAACACATTAGAAACCCAGATCGCAGTGAGCATCAATCTTGATGGCACTGGCCTTTCTTCATTTAACACAGGCCTTGGCTTTCTGGATCATATGCTAGACCAGATTGCCCGCCATGGCATGATGGATATTGAAGTGAATGCCAAGGGTGATTTGCATATCGATGCGCATCATACAGTTGAAGATATTGGCATCACCTTAGGCCAGGCGTTTGCGCAGGCAGTTGGTGATAAAAAAGGCATTCGTCGTTATGGCCATGCCTATGTGCCGCTGGATGAAGCGTTATCACGCGTGGTTCTGGACATTTCAGGACGCCCGGGTCTGGAATTCGGCTGTACGTTCACACGCGCAGCGATCGGCACGTTTGATGTCGACCTCATACATGAGTTTTTCCAGGGCTTTGTGAACCATGCCAATGTCACTCTGCATATCGATAACTTAAAAGGTCACAATGCCCACCATCAGGCAGAGACAATTTTCAAGGCTTTCGGCCGTGCGCTGCGTGTGGCCGTAGAGTTCGATACGCGTATGGCGGGTATCATGCCGTCAACGAAAGGCAGTTTGTAAGGCTCTCGCTGCCGGGGATTCCATCGCCGGTAAAAACAGGTCACAGCAATACCACAAAATAACATGAGCAAAATAGATATCGCGGTAGTAGATTATGGCATGGGCAATTTGCGCTCAGTATCAAAGGCGCTTGAGCATGTCGCGCCGGCAAAGCATGTTTTGGTCACCGGCAATCCTGATGATATTGCGGCAGCAGAGCGTGTTGTCTTTCCCGGACAGGGCGCCATGCCGGATTGCATACGCGAGCTTGATGCGAGAGGCCTGCGTGATGCGGTCATTGCTGCCACGCAGAACAAGCCTTTTTTAGGTATATGCATTGGCCTTCAAATGCTGTTTGAGCATTCCGAAGAAGGTGATGCAGCGGGTCTTGGCGTGTTTAAAGGCAGTGTGAAGCGCTTTGCGGCAGAACATATGGTCGACAGCGAGGGTGGTAAACTGAAGGTTCCACACATGGGCTGGAACCAGGTATATCAAACCGGCGCTGAACCGCATGCTTTATGGCAGGGCATTCAGGATGCCGCCAGATTCTATTATGTCCATAGTTATTATGTGCAGCCAGATGATGACGGTATCATCGCTGGCTATAGCCATTACCCGAACAGGTTTACCTGTGCAATTGCAAAAGATAATCTGTTTGCAGTGCAGTTCCATCCGGAAAAAAGTGCCGATGCAGGTTTGCAGTTATTGAGCAATTTCGTAAACTGGTCGCCAGACTAAGCGGCAGTTTAATGATGGATAGCAGTTACTTTATTAATTACTGATTTTTTATTTGATTTATTTTTCACTATGTTAATTATCCCAGCAATTGATCTCAAAGACGGCCAGTGTGTCAGACTTAAACAAGGCTTAATGGAGGAGTCTACGGTATTCTCCGAAGATCCGGGTGCGATGGCTCGGCATTGGGTGGATCAAGGCGGTAAACGGCTGCACCTGGTTGATTTGAACGGTGCATTTGCAGGTAAGCCGGTCAATGAAGGTGCTATCAAATCTATCGTAAGCGCAGTTGGCGGCGATATACCGATTCAGCTGGGTGGTGGCATCCGTGATCTGGAAACCATAGAGCGTTATCTCGATAATGGTATCGATTATGTGATTATCGGTACGGCAGCTGTTAAAACGCCTGGCTTTCTGCATGAGGCATGCTATGCATTCCCCGGACAGATCATGGTCGGACTGGATGCCAAAGATGGCAAGGTGGCAATTGACGGATGGTCTAAGCTGACAGGCCATGACGTGATTGACCTGGCGAAAAAATTTGAAGATTATGGCGTCAATTCAATTGTCTATACTGATATTGGCCGTGATGGCATGTTGAGCGGTGTGAATATTGAAGCCACTGTTGCGCTGGCGCAGGCATTGACGATTCCTGTCATTGCGTCAGGCGGCGTGACCAACCTGGACGATGTCAGGAAGCTGTGCGCAGTTGCCAGTGAAGGTATTATCGGCACGATTACCGGCCGTGCAATCTATGAAGGTACGCTGGATTTTTCTGCCGCACAGAAACTTGCGGATGAGTTAAGTTGATGGAGCTTGTCTGATGGGTCTGGCAAAACGCATTATTCCGTGTCTTGACGTGACGGATGGCCGTGTTGTAAAAGGCGTGAATTTTCTTGAACTGCGCGACGCCGGTGATCCTGTTGAGATTGCCAAGCGCTATGATGATCAGGGTGCTGATGAGCTGACATTTCTGGACATTACGGCCAGCTCCGATAACCGTGGCCTGATTCTGCATATTATCGAAGAAGTGGCGAGTCAGGTGTTTATTCCTCTGACAGTGGGCGGCGGTGTGCGCGAGGTTGAAGATGTGCGCCGCCTGTTGAATGCCGGAGCCGATAAGGTTAGTATTAACACGACAGCAGTGCTTAACCCGCAGATGGTGAAAGCCGCTGCTGACCGCTTTGGTTCGCAGTGCATCGTTGTGGCGATCGATGCCAAAAAAGTTGAAAATCAACCTTTCGAATGGGAAGTATTTACCCATGGTGGCCGTAAGGCAACCGGACTTGATGCCGTTAAATGGGCTGAATACATGGTGAGCCTGGGTGCTGGTGAGCTGCTGGTCACCAGTATGGATAGGGACGGTACTAAAATCGGCTTTAACAACCCGCTTAACAGGGCCATCAGTAATGCCGTAGAAGTGCCCCTGATCGCATCAGGAGGTGTAGGTAATTTGCAGCATCTGGTCGATGGCGTCAAGGAAGGCGGCGCTGATGCCGTGCTGGCTGCCAGCATATTCCACTATGGCGAATATACGGTAAGGGAAGCGAAAGAATATATGGCCAGGCATGGTATAGAGGTCAGGCTATGAATTGGCTGGATGAAATTCACTGGGATGCTGACGGGCTGGTGCCTGTCATTGCACAGGAGCATGATACGGGCGATGTCGTCATGTTTGCCTGGATGAACCGTGAAGCATTGCAATTAAGCCAGGATACCAGGCAGGCTGTTTACTGGTCACGGTCGCGCAAACGGCTGTGGCGTAAAGGTGAAGAGTCCGGGCATGTGCAGAAAATACATGAGATCCGCCTTGATTGTGACGAGGACGTGATTCTGCTGAAAATAGAACAGGTTGGCGGTATCGCCTGCCATACTGGCCGCCACAGCTGTTTCTTCAAGAAGCTGGAGAATGAAAACTGGCTGGTAGACCAGCCTGTCATCAAGAACCCGGAAGATATTTATAAGCATGAGTAATTCAATGAATGACGTTCTAGACCGTTTGTCCGATTTGCTGGAGCAGCGCAAGTCTGCCGACCCTGCATCGTCTTACGTTGCCAAACTCTATGCTAAAGGCATGGACAGCATTCTTAAAAAAATCGGTGAGGAAGCAACCGAAACGGTGATTGCGGCTAAAGGCGGTAATAAAGAGGAAATTATCTATGAAACTGCCGATTTATGGTTTCATACACTGGTCATGCTTGCAAAAGCGGATTTAAAACCATCGGATGTACTGGCAGAGCTGGCCAGGCGTGAAGGTTTGTCTGGTATCGATGAGAAAAATGCCAGACCAAAAGGATAGTGAGGCTGGAATGAGCGCAGACTGTATTTTTTGCAAGATTATCAAGGGCGATATTCCTTCAAAGAAGGTGTATGAAGATGACGATGTGATCGCCTTTCATGATATACATCCGATCACCAGGGTGCATTTCCTAATCGTGCCCAAGCTGCATATTGAAAGTTTGCAGACTTGCGAAGCGCAGCATCAGGCATTGCTGGGCAAGATATTGTTACTGGCCCCCAAGCTGGCTGCAGAGCAGGGTTTGAAAGGGTTTCGTACGATGATCAATACTGGGCGCGAAGGCGGGCAGGAAGTGTTTCATGTGCACGTACACGTATTTGGTGGCGGCGAGTCGCTGCCGAGAATTTAGCGGCATCAGTCAGCGGATATTATTAAGGAGAGCATCATGGGATCATTAAGCATTTGGCATTGGTTGATTGTTTTGTTGGTGGTGGTGCTGATATTCGGTACAAAGAAGCTGCGCAACCTCGGTGGTGATGTGGGTGGTGCCGTTAAGAGTTTTAAAGATGCGATGGCCGAAGAAAAAAATGGATCCGCTACTTCAGAAGCTATCACTGACCAGTCAGAAAAAGCGCTGACAATCGAAGCCAATGCCGTTGAAGTTCCGGCTACCAAGGCACCAGCAAAGAAACGCGCCCCGGCTGCAAAAACCGCTGCTGCCAAGAAGCCTGCTGCTAAAGCCTCAGCGGACAAACCCAAAACACCAGCGAAAAAAGCTTCAGCAGCTAAACCCAAAGCGGCTACGATAAAAGCTGAGTCTTGATTTTTCAGGTCAGGACTGTATCTGCTATTTATCCGACTTTAGTTTCTAACCGTGTTTGATATTGCCTTTTCTGAATTGGTGGTCATCGCAATCGTTGCACTGATTGTGATTGGCCCGGAGAAGTTACCGAAAGTTGCGCGTACGCTGGGGACACTGGCTGGGCGCATGCAGAAATACATGGCGCAGATTAAAGAAGAGGTAAACCGGGAGGCGCGTTTTGCAGAGCTCCAGAAACTGCAGGATGAGATCCGGAGCGCCGGTAATGCTGCACAGGAAAAGCTGCAATCCGAGGCGGGAAAGATTAGCCAGGATTTGCAAATCAGCGAAGCAGAAGGCGCCAAGCCAGCTCTGGACAAACAGCCCAATCCTAACCCAGATAAAGAATAGTGCTGGCACGTGACTCCTACCGAAAATTTCATATCACATCTAATTGAGTTGCGCAGCCGCTTGCTGCGTATCGTTGTGGGCTTGATCGTTGTTTTTGTCGCACTGTTTCCATTTGCCAATGATATTTATGCATTGCTGGCAGCGCCTTTGCTGGGCAAGCTGCCGCTGGGCGGGCAGATGATCGCCACCGGCGTCACTACCCCATTCTTTGTGCCGATGAAGGTGGCGATGATGGCTGCATTTTTGATTTCGCTGCCGCATACGCTTTACCAGGTCTGGGCATTTGTAGCCCCAGGCCTTTATGCGCATGAAAAGAGATTCATGGTCCCGATCATTGTTTTCAGCAGTTTTCTGTTTCTGCTGGGCATGTCTTTCGCTTATTTTCTGGTCTTTCCGGTGGTGTTTGGATTCATTGTAGGTACCGCGCCGGAAGGTGTCGCGGTCATGACCGATATCGGAAACTACCTCGATTTTGTCATGACTTTGTTTTTCGCTTTTGGGCTGTCTTTTGAGGTACCTATCGCAGTGGTCATGGCTGTCCGTTTCGGCTGGGTGGACATTGCAGCACTTAAAGACGCGCGTGGTTATGTAGTGGTGGCGGCATTTGTGATCGGCGCAATCTTTACTCCGCCAGACATCATTTCACAGTTCATGCTGGCGGTTCCTATGTGGCTGCTGTATGAGTTAGGCATTTTTGTTGCCGCATTCACCAGCAAGAAATCCGAGCCGACAATTCAACCGCCGGCTTAAAGGCTATTCACTCACAATTTCAGATGGCTTCGGGCGTTTGCCGATAATAACCGAAATGTTAATGATCGCCTCGGCACGCGCAATCTGGATAGTGGCTTTTTGATTCGGCTTCAGGGCTGCAATCAAGTTCAGCATGGTGCCGCTGTCAATGACAGGTTTACCCTCGATCGCCAATAAAATGTCACCGGCGCGCAGGCCAGCCTTGTCGGCGGGGCTGTTGCGCAGAACACCTGCAATCAGTGCGCCTTGCGGCCGTTTTAAGCGGAATGATTCTGCAAGTTCCGGCGTAATGTCCTGTGCCTCAATGCCTATCCAGCCGCGGGTTACGTTCCCTTGAGCAATGATTTGTTCAGTCACCTGCTGTGCCAGTGTTGCCGGTATGGCGAAGCCAATGCCCATGGAGCCGCCGCTGCGTGAATAGATTGCACTATTGATGCCGACCAGGCTACCTTCGGTATCGATTAATGCACCGCCAGAATTGCCGGGGTTGATCGAGGCGTCTGTCTGGATGAAGTTTTCATAGATGTTAATTCCAAGGTGCGTGCGGCCAAGAGCGCTGACGATGCCCTGCGTGACAGTCTGGCCGACACCGAAAGGATTGCCGATAGCCAATACTACATCGCCGACACTCAGCTTGTCCGAACTGGCAAAAGTGATTGCAGGCAGATTATCGGCATCTACTTTAATCAGTGCGAGATCAGTGTCGGGGTCGGTCCCTACCACTTTTGCAGAGAGCTTGCGGCCGTCTGACAAAGCCACCTCGATTGCATCCGCTGTTGCAATCACATGGTTATTGGTCAGGATCAAACCTTTTTCACTTACGATCACGCCGGAGCCCAGGCTGTTTTCCGGTTGCGAAGGGGTTTCCATGTCGTCGAACTGGTCGCCAAAGAAATGCCGAAAAACCGGGTCGTCCAGGAATTTCTCATGCGGGTTGGCAGCGGCTGCCTTGCTGGTGAAAATATTGACCACAGAAGGCATCGCTTTTTTTGCCGCATGACGGTAAGAGCCTGCCGGAGTGGCCTCCTGTAATTGATCATTCGGCTTTACTACCAACGCATGTTCTTTCTGATTTAAAAAATCAGGATTGAAAATGCGCAATACAAACAGCAATGCCATGCACACGGTCGCCGTTTGTGCAAAAATGAGCCATACTTTTTTATGCAGCTGGTTATTCATAAGTTAAATGTAAAGAAAATGAGTAGTTTGGATATCGGGTCGCAGCAATCGGAAATCAATAGCACAGAATCTAAAGGTTATAGTTTATGGTAAAAATCAATGAGTTAATACATTATACCCAACAACTCATGCGTGTAGAGCGTTTCAAGGATTACTGTCCTAATGGCTTGCAGGTTGAAGGACGGCAGGATATTCGCAAAATTGTGTCCGGAGTGACGGCGAGCATGGCGCTGTTGGAAGCGGCCCACAAAGCGAATGCTGATCTGGTGCTGGTGCATCATGGCTATTTCTGGCGTAACGAAGATGCCAGAATTGTCGGGATAAAACGTAATCGCATCGCCTATCTGTTAAAAAATGATTTAAACCTGATGGCATATCACTTGCCTCTGGATGCGCATGCAGAGCTGGGCAATAACGTGCAGCTTGGCAAATTGCTTGGATTGAATGCAGTCGATTACGCAGGTGATGAAAATCTGGTCGCTTACGCCGACCTTGATATTCCAACAGCGCTAGGAGATTTTGTATCGCGCATTGAAAGCAGCCTGCAGCGTCGTGCCATGGTGGTGGGCGATAGAAATCGGCTGATACGCAGAGTTGCCTGGTGCACCGGGGCTGCGCAAAGTTATATTGAAGCGGCGGCAGCGCTTGGCGCCGAGGTTTTCATCAGTGGCGAGATTTCAGAGCAGACCACCCATCTGGCGCTTGAAATGGGCGTGGCCTATGTTTCTGCGGGGCATCATGCAACCGAGCGCTATGGTATCCGGGCGCTCGGTGAGCACCTTGCGGGCAGGTTTGATTTGGAGCATGAATTTATAGATATTGATAATCCGGTTTAGTTGTTTTACTTCAGTCACTTATTAAATAAAGCTTTAATTGCTTAGTAAAAACATTGTATAATTCGGCGATTAAAAACCGCTCGATTTCAAGCTGTGCCCGCTGTAGGTAATGCTCTTCTAGCCGGCGCTATTTTAATATATATGATGGCATTGGTCTCAAAAGGACTTGATGCTGAATTCGGTCAATCCTTTCATGCATGAGGAAAACATGTCAGACAACCAAAGTGACAAGCAGCAGACTGGCTCGCAAGCTAGCGAGTGTTCTCAAGTAGATTTAGATAAGCGTAACTTCTTAATAGCAACTTCAGCAGTAGGCGCCCTGGGCTGTGCCGCAGTCGCGGTGCCTTTTGTTAAGAGCATGACGCCAAGTGAGCGTGCGAAAGCCGCTGGTGCGCCGGTAGAAGTTGATATCAGCAAAATTCAGCCGGGTACGATGCTGACAGCAGAGTGGCGTGGTCAGCCGGTGTGGGTGATTAACCGGACCGATGAAATGGTCGCAGAGCTGGCGAAGCATGATGATCAGTTGTCTGATCCTGCGAGTAACGTAACTTCCCAGCAGCCTGAGTATTGTAAAAATGAAGGCCGTTCAATCAAACCTAATGTTGCCGTGGTCGTAGGTATCTGTACGCACCTGGGCTGTTCCCCGACTGAGAAGATGAAAGCGGGCGGCGATATGGGCGAGAAGTGGACCGGCGGTTTCTTCTGTCCTTGCCACGGTTCCAAGTTCGACTTGGCGGGCCGTGTGTTTAAAGGCTCTCCAGCGCCAATTAACCTGGTGGTGCCTCCGCACAAATATCTAAGCGATACTGTGTTGCTGATTGGTGTTGATACTGAAGATAAGGCTTAATCATGACTAACAAAAATAAATCTCAAGATAAATCCCAGGATAAGTCAAAATTAGCGGGTGTCATGAATGACACTTTGAATTGGGTGGATGCCCGCTTTCCCTTGACCAGCAATATCAAGGCGCACCTGACCGAATATTATGCACCCAAGAATTTCAATTTCTGGTACTTCTTTGGTTCACTGGCTTTGCTGGTGCTGGTGCTGCAAATTGTGACAGGTATCTTCCTGACCATGCACTATAAGCCAGATGCTGAACTGGCGTTCGGTTCTGTAGAATATATCATGCGAGATGTGCCGTGGGGCTGGCTGATCCGTTATATGCACTCGACCGGCGCTTCCATGTTCTTTGTCGTGGTGTATCTGCACATGTTCCGTGGCTTGATTTACGGTTCATATCGCAATCCGCGTGAATTGATCTGGCTATTCGGCGTGGCGATTTTCCTGGCGCTGATGGGCGAGGCTTTCTTTGGCTACCTGTTGCCTTGGGGTCAGATGTCATACTGGGGTGCGCAGGTCATTGTGAACCTGTTCTCTGCAATTCCATTTATTGGTCCTGACGTGTCTCAGTGGCTGCGTGGTGATTATCTGGTTTCAGATGCTACGTTAAACCGTTTCTTTGCGTTCCATGTGATTGCCTTGCCGTTTGTGCTGGTGGGTTTGGTCGTTGCACACCTGATCGCATTGCATGAAGTTGGTTCAAACAACCCGGATGGCGTGGAAATCAAGAAGCTGAAAGATAAAACAACAGGCATTCCGCTGGATGGTATCCCGTTCCATCCATACTACACAGTGAAAGATCTTGTAGGTGTGGCAGCATTTCTGATTGTATTCTCAGCGATTATTTTCTTTGCACCGGAAATGGGTGGTTATTTCCTTGAGGCGAATAACTTTGTGCCGGCAGATCCGCTTAAAACGCCTGCACACATTGCGCCGGTATGGTATTTCACGCCTTACTACTCAATCCTGCGTGCGGTACCGCCTATCCTGAATTCGCAATTCCCGGGTGTGGCTGCAATGGGCCTGTCAGTAGTGGCTTTTGCATTCCTGCCTTGGCTCGATAGAAGCCCGGTCAAGTCGATCCGTCATCGCGGTGCGTTATATAAAGCTTGGTTGGCTGCGTTTGTGGTGAGTTTCCTGGTTTTAGGTTATCTGGGTACCGTGCCTTCAAACGTATGGGGCCAGTTTGGTGCGTGGATGGGTGGTGCGGATCGCGCTACCGTAGTTGCACGATTCTTTACGGTTGTTTATTTCTTGTTCTTTGCCTTGATGCCTTGGTATACCAAAAAAGACAAAACTAAACCAGTGCCAGAAAGAGTGACAGGATAATAGCCATGAAAATTATAGATAATATGAAAAATATTTTTTCAGCAGTATTGTTAGCGCCATTGTTTGTTTTATCGCTTACCGCAGCTGCCAATGAAGAGTTGGCGCTGGATAAGGCGCCGGTGGATGCTTCAAACCATGAATCATTGCAGCGTGGTGCGCGTACGTTTGTTAACTATTGCCTTAACTGCCATAGCGCGAATTACATGCGCTATAACCGACTGCTTGAAATCGGGCTGACGGAAAAGCAGATCAAGGACAATTTGCTGCTGGCCGGCGAAAAAGTGGGTGATACCATGAAGGTGGCGATGAACAAGAAGGAGGCTGCAAAGTGGTTAGGCGCTGCGCCGCCTGATCTGTCGGTTGAAGTGCGTGCTCGCGGTGCGGATTGGGTGTATACCTATATGCGTGGCTTCTACCGTGACAGCTCACGTCCAACTGGATGGAATAATACAGTGTTCGATAAAGTGGGTATGCCACATGTGCTCTACGAACTGCAGGGTGAGCAGGAGCTTAACCATGAAACGCATGAGTTGAAATTGGTGAAGCCGGGTCGTCTCTCTGTTGAGGAGTATGATGTGCTGGTTGGTGATCTGACTAATTTCCTGGCTTACATGTCTGAGCCTGCAAAACAACAACGTAACCAGCTGGGCTGGTTAGTTTTACTGTTTTTGAGTGTGTTGTTGGTTCTGACTTACAAACTCAAGAAAGCTTATTGGAAGGATATACACTAAATATGATGACTTTATATTCGGGGACGACTGATCCCTATAGCCACCGCTGTCGAATTGTTTTATTCGAAAAAGGCATGGATTTCCAGGTGATTGATGTTGACCTGGCAAACAAGCCTGAGGATCTGGCAGTTATCAATCCCTATAATCAAGTACCGGTTCTTGTTGAGCGCGATCTGGTGCTATCTGAAGCTAATATCATTAATGAGTACATTGATGAGCGCTTTCCGCATCCGCAGCTGATGCCGCCTGATCCGGTGATGCGTGCCCGTGCCAGGTTGTTCTTGTATAGTTTTGAGAAAGATCTGTTCAGCCACATTGCAGATATTGAATCGGGTGATGAGCAGAAGGCGGATAAGGCGCGTGCGACTATTCGTGACAACCTGACGCAACTGGTACCTATTTTTTCCAAGCAAAACTATTTGCTGGGAGATGATTATTCAATGCTGGATGTTGCAGTAACGCCTCTGCTGTGGCGCTTGGGGCACTATGGCATTGAATTGCCAAACCAGGCTGCGCCGATTCTCAAGTATGCAGAGCGCCTGTTCTCAAGGCCTTTGTATTCGGATGCGATGACGCCGTCCGAAAAAGCGATGCGTAAGTAATTACGTGTTTTTCAGTTAATTTGCGGTTTCTCATTCGATAGTAAGGTTGTTTTAATGGCGCAATTGATTTCTACCAAGCCTTATATGTTGCGTGCCATGCATGAGTGGTGCGTCGACAACAACCTTACGCCGCATCTGGTAGTCGCAGTTAATGGCCGTACGCGTGTACCGATGGCTTACGTCAAGGATGGCGAGATTGTATTGAACATCAACTACAGTGCGACCAAAGATCTGCATATGGATAATGAGTCGGTAGTATTTTCGGCCCGTTTTGGCGGCGTGTCTCAAAATATCTATGTGCCGATGGATGCAGTAAGGGGTATTTTTGCGCGCGAGAACGGGCAGGGTATGTTTTTTGAGTTGGACGATACCACCGACGCGGAAGCACAGCCCGCTGATGAAGAGCTGGCTTCGGCTGCGGATGTTTCGCCTGAAGATCGCTCAAAAAACAGAAATAATAAAAAACCCACACTGACAATCGTAAAATAGCTTTGCATTTTTAAAAATCTCAGTATAATACGCAACTCAAATTTAACGCCGGATTAGCTCAGTTGGTAGAGCAGCGCACTTGTAATGCGAAGGTCGTCAGTTCGATTCCGACATCCGGCACCAAATTCTTGACAAATTCCGTTATGCATTTGACAGCAAGTCAAATTGTCAGCATAATTTCGGGTTCGGTGAGGAGGGGTGGCCGAGTGGTTAAAGGCGACGGACTGTAAATCCGTTCTCTCAGAGTACGAAGGTTCGAATCCTTCCCCCTCCACCAAGTTTGTAATACATGTGTAAGTGTTAGTAATGAGCTTGTAGGCGTTTGTGTTATTTAGACCGGTCGCGGGTGTAGCTCAGCTGGTAGAGCACTTGCCTTCCAAGCAAGATGTCGCGAGTTCGAACCTCGTCGCCCGCTCCAATGACTGGGTAGATTGGTTTAGCGCCCATGTGGCTCAGTGGTAGAGCACTCCCTTGGTAAGGGAGAGGTCGCGGGTCCGATTCCCGCCATGGGCACCATAAAGCTTGAATTCGTGGCGGTGCATAAAATTTTAAGCGGCCAAGATTAATGTTGGGCGTGGTGGTACTGGTGGTTGAGTTGCTAGTGGTTAACTGATGTTTGGCAGCACTTTGTAATTTGAACAACTTGAAATTTGAACAAGTTTTATTAATTCTAATAAAACTTATGGTTAATAAAATATTGTAAAGGACTAATGCAATGGCAAAAGGTAAATTCGAACGGACCAAGCCGCACGTAAACGTAGGCACGATTGGCCACGTTGACCACGGTAAAACAACACTGACAGCGGCGATTACCACTGTACTGACCAAGAAATTCGGC
>Ga0123388_1009189_pt1 | contig 47043 bp, 42 predicted proteins | sample T0HHNO3metaT_FD_89916 | JGI IMG/M metagenome (GOLD analysis project Ga0123388, IMG submission 89916) | Methane-oxidizing artificial microbial communities from Washington, USA to study methane cycling - T0-HHNO3 metaT (Metagenome... | ecosystem: Engineered > Modeled > Simulated communities...
ATAATGGTCTATTAGCAGCCAATTCTTTAGCGGCTGATTCATAAGTTTTTTCAGCAACGTCACGTTTATATTGCACTTCAATCAACTCTTTTTCACGTTGTGACATTTGATCTCGCGCAATATTCACAATCGAATTTAACTCATCTTGGCTGGCATTGTATAAAGATTTTTCTTGTTCATATACTTGCGGATCTGCCGCTTTCACTTCTGGTGGCGGATTAAAAGCAATGCCGTTTGCCAGCGCTTCTAATCGCGACTCTTTAGCCAACAGCGCTAAATACTGGCCTTTATTTTCACGCAAAGAGGATACCGCACGCGTTTCATCAATCTTAATCAAAGCCATTCCTGCTTTAACTAAATCACCTTCCCTCACCAAAATTTCAGACACAATCCCGCCATCTAAAGATTGAATCACTTGTACTTGGCGTGATGGAATCACCCTGCCCTCGCCACGCGTTACTTCATCTACTTTGGCAAAAAAAGCCCAAGTGATGACGACAAATAGAATAGCCAAAATGCCATAAAGTAGCTTTCGGGCTTTAAGCGGTTTTTGTTCCATAATCGCTAGTTCGGCTTCTTCTTCCCAAGCCAAATTATCCCGTGTTTCGGTAGGCACAACGCGATTCACCATCCAATAGATGGGTGCAGTTATCCAGGATTGTTTGTTTAAAAATGCGTTAAGCGCACCGATGATTCTAAATAATCCCTGACTCATCGAATCGTCCTAAATAATAGATACTTAGGTACGTGATTTTTAACTATAGGACTTAAAATCAGCATACTTAACACCTGACTTAACCTTATTTTTAAGGGCATATTAATTGTCATATCGTGTTTCAAAGCGCCTTACCAATCTTACCAGCACGCAAGGCTTCGATGATTTGCGCTTTAGCGCCATCTGCCACCACACGGCCAGAATCAATCACGATAATGCGGTCAGCTAAATCAAACAAACCAGTACGATGAGAAATCAATAATAAGGTTTTGCCAACCGCCGCATCCATCAAGCGTTTTTTTACGGCATCTTCCGCAGAATGATCCATCGCGCTGGTCGGCTCATCCAACAAAATAATAGACGGCTTACCGATTAACGCCCGCGCAATGCCAACACCTTGTTTTTGCCCGCCAGAAAGCGTTTCACCACGTTCGCCCACACTTAGATCAAAGCCTTTAGGATGCGCGTTGATAAACTCATCAATACCGCCGGCATGCGCCGCCGCTAAAACAGTTGCATCATCGGCATGCGGCATCGTGACAGTTAAGTTGTCACGCATAGTACCGTAAAATAAATGCGTTTCTTGCTGCACATATCCCACACAACGGCGTAGTTCAGCCGGGTCTATTTGGCGCGCATCGATACCATCAATCAAAATAGCGCCTTCAGTCGGTTGATATAAACCCAAAATTAACTTATGAATAGTCGTTTTGCCAGAACCCATGCGGCCCAATAAAGCCACACGTTCACCGGCTTTTATTTTGAACGAAACTTTGGTCAGCGCGCTTTCTTCAGCACCAGGATAATCAAAACTCACTTCTCTAAATTCAATATCACCTTTAAAACTTTTGCGCGATAAGAAATTAGAATCCAGCGGACGTTCCACTGGCTTATTCATAATGTCATCTAACGATTGCAAAGAGGTGGACGCGGTATGGTATTGCGTCAGCAAGCCTGCTGTTTGCGAAATCGGCACTAAAGCGCGTGATGCCAGCATGGTCGAAGCAATTAAACCGCCCATGGTTAAATCGCCTTTGGTCACCAAATACACGCCCAATAACATCAAACTGACCGTAATTAATTGCTGGATGGCACTAGAGCCATTTTGGATTGACGAAGATAATAAGCGTAATTTGCTACCCACTTCGGTTAAGTAAGTCGCGCTATGTTCCCATTTGCGCTGCATGCCGCCTTCTACCCCTAACGCTTTGATGGTTTCTAAACCCACCAAACTTTCGATTAACGTGGCATTGCGCAAAGCACTCGCGCGGTACATGGTTTCAGAAAGTGCTTGCATTTTACTTTGTACACTAAACGCATAAACCAGCATGACGATTGCGCCAACAATCACCGGAACCACCATTAATGGCGCAATCCAAGCCATCACGATGATAAAAATAATACCAAAAGGCACATCAATTAAGGTGGTAATCGTGGCAGAAGTAATAAAATCGCGCACACTTTCAAACGAGCGTAAATTACTGGCGAATGAACCAACAGAATTAGGCCGTTGCTCCATACGCAAACCAAGCACCTGCTCCATAATGCGCGAACTGAGTTTGATATCGATACGCGTGCTGGCCCAATCTAAAAAATAGCCGCGCATGGTGCGTAAAATAAAATCACCCAGCACAATCACTGAAACACCAATTGCTAACACCCACAAAGTTTCTATTGAACGATTCGGCACAACGCGATCGTAAACATTCATGGTGAAAAGCGGCATGGCTAATGCAAAAATATTCACTACAAATGCCGCCACCATCACATCGCGGTAAATGTTCTTATTTTCAGCCAAAGTGCCCCAAAACCAATGCCTTAAACGCACTATGCCGACAATCGGCGCACGTTTATCAAACACGTATTTAGGCTTAGTGACGATGCAATACCCAGAATATTGGGCAGCAATTTCATCTAAAGCAACCAGCACCTCAGCGTCGCCAAGTTCCGGATAAATCACACGTACTTGATTGGTTTTTGCATCAAAACCAATCAACTTGCACGCTTCATCGTTTTGCAATAAAAGTGTGACTGGTAAAAACTCAGTACGGATTTTGTTGACTGGTTTTTTTAGAATAGTGACCGATAAATTAACGCGCTCTGCTGCGCGCTTAAATAAAGCAGGCGTCATTTTGCCGTTACGCAACGGCAATCCTGCGATTAAAGCGTCTTTAGTTGTGACTATTTGGTGTGCGCGGCAAGCCAATAGCAAACAATTCAGCAGCGAATCGCTACCGTTCACTTGGTCCTGTATCAAAGCATCCAAGTTAACATCTACAGATTGTTTAACGCTAGCTGGCTCAGCCGAATTGCTTTGCAGGCTGATTGATTTTGCGGCGGGCTGATTTGCATCGCTTGGATTGACAACGTTTGGATTATTTGTGTCCTGACTTTTGTTGTCTAGACTCATCATTTCAACCCGTTAAATTATGTACTTAAAGTAATGTATCAACATTTGCATAATACTACAATTGTACAAAGTATTAATCTTTGATTATCTGCAACGAGTGCGCAAGATTTAATACAATTTAACAAATTTATTAACGTTTATAGAGATTGTTGGGGATGTTGGAGGGCGAGCCTCTGTCGAATCATGGCTTGTAAGATAATAGAATATAGGACTTATAAATTACCAATATAATTTATACCCCTATTTGTACCCCCAAATAAGTTTGCTTAATGTAAGTGAATTGCATTCTTGAAAATTGAGATTACTTTAAATTTTCACTGGCACGCCTATTGGCAGTTTCTGAGTAATCCAATTAGTAGCCGCTAGTAATCTTTGACCTTCGTTATAAACATTAGGATTATCATTTAATGATCTTAAAGTGATTATGATATTGACCCTAAGTGGAGTTGCTAGTGTGGGTTCATTTGCACGTCGCAACATCGTTGCTTGCAATGCCCAATTATCAGCTTTAACTCCTTTAGGCATTGACCTCCGGTAAATTTTAATTGGTGACCATTTTCCTCCGTATTCAATTTGGGCTTGCTCAAATCCGGTGGTACCTATTTCTCCATCCGCAGGTACCTGGCCAGTAAATTTGACTTTACCATCATCGGTTGTTTGCAAAAACCCAAACCCAACATCAACATTTACTCTGACATATTCAGTCCCTGCAGAAGAATCAATAGGCGGGGCATAAGCAGCAGTAATAATAATTTCACACGATAATTTTCCATCAATTATCAAAGAAGGAGGAATTGGAAATGGTGATTTTCGCCATTTAACTCCATCTGCAAGATCAACTTCGAACATTGCTGTAAAACTAGATTCAGAGTCAAAGAGTACAGACATGGGATCTACTGGCAATCCAGAACCATAATATCTACGTTCATTTGAGTCACGTTCTGGGGAAGAAATAGCAGCACTATGGACTAATAAAGCTTTGACCATCGAAGGTGTAACAACTAATGGAATATTTCGGTTCGGTATGTCCAGAGATTGCCAAGTATGTGCAGCAAGTGCAGCAGCGATAGGAGCAGCAAAGCTGGTGCCACACGAACAAACTAAAGTGCCATCAGGAATCATTACATTAATTCCAATAGCTTTAGATTTTAGGCTTCCATCCGCATTACCTCCAAGATGTACGATGTCTGGCTTAGGGGTAAATACTGGTCCGGGGCCTCTTCTAGAATATGGTGCTGGTTCGCCTATTTTAACTAAACTGTTCTCATCTTCTAAATGTGCTATAGAGCCAATAGTTATCGCACGTATTGAATCACCAGGTTCAGATATTCTATCTGGAAATAATCCAGCTCCGACCGGCCAACCCCTTCTGGGCTCCCCTATATAATTTCCTGCAGCTACTACAAACAATACATTATATGCATCACTTAGTTGATCCAACTCTTTACCAAATTCACTAAATTCGTCGTCAGATATTTCAGCACCCCCCAAAGACAAATTCCAGACTTTAATTTTATTATTTTTTGCTAGAGCAGCTCGTAACCTTATTATTAAATCCCCAATTCCAGACCCAGAAGATTCAAGTGCGCATACGTCATAAATATTACAAGGTAGGTTTGGAATTTGTGTGTGATTCGCATTCAGCCCATGCGCATTTATTAATAAAGAACTTACTTGTGTACCATGAACAAAATTTGTGTCTGGCGGGAGTACATAAATATCTCTTCCAACTACCCAAGGATTGATTTGTAAGTTACCTGGATCAACTCCTGTGTCAAATACAGCAACTGTGGGATAGTTTTCTGAAGGAAAACTGAATTGTGGAGCCATTTCTTCATTATCAGCATGCATTAATTGATCTGTTGTTACTTGAGGCTCTGGCATTAGATATTTCAAGCCAGGAAAATTTACTATTTTTGAAAATACTTCTAGTGACAATCCTTTATTTTCTAGCAGAATGATTGCACCCCCCGTTTTTTGCTCTAAAACAGTAAAGTGAAGTTGTCCCCTTTTCAAAAGATCTATAAATGAATTGAAAATTAAATTTGATACACTTTTTGTACGATGTGTAAAAAGCCTTAAAAATAATCGATCGCCCATCAATTCTAGAAGGTTAAAAATTTGTGCTACATCTATTCCTCTTAAATATTTTGGCAGCCTTTTGTTTAATCCCCATGCTTCGAATTTTTCAACTGTGCTTAGATTAGCCCTAATCTTCAAAATATTTCGTTCATTAACCACTCTTTCCAATTCTGCCAAGCCATCTAAACTGGCAGAAACTAGCATTTCGTTCGCAGTACCATGTCCGGCTGTAGACATTCCCGCCTCATAAATCATTTCAAGGGGTCTATGACTTTTTGCAATTGCGTTTTCTCTCAAATTGACAACTAAAACGCTTGGAATTTCAGGATATTGATTAGTTTCTAGAGCAACAATTTGAACGACTTCTCTCAAATCTTCAGTCAATTTTTGCCGTAACTCTTGTGTTACAGGAACAAATTCAGTGTTGCCACCACCACCTCCTTCGATTCCAGATAAATCACGTGCTTCAAAAACTACATGCGCAATAGGATTTCCACTATTTGGAACTCTATTAGCTGGCTGCCCCTTTTTCATCAATGTCCCCTTTAATAAATTGCGTTATTTTTCTTGTCGAAATTCCATATAGGCGCGACAGCTCTCTAATTGAAAACTGTTTTTCATCCCACTCTCTTAGCCATTTAACTTCCTGATTCACTGTAGAAAATACGAGGCGATTTAAAATGGCATATGATAATGAAAGACGTCTGTAAAGTTCTGAAATATCCACTTTAGCGCTGCCTTGCATAATGGCTGAACGCTTTGCATCTAAAGAAACTTGTTCTATTAAAGAACCTGAAATAGCGTTTGAACGGGCGGCTAAATATTTCCAGTCGAGATTATCAGGGGCATAAGAGCCTAACATTGCTTTCCAAAGTTCAATTCTAAGAACTACATCTGGAAGGGGTAATGGGACCAAAAATGGAAATCTTCTCCAAATTGCTGGATCAAGTAATTTTTCGTGATTTGAAGCCGCAACAATAATTGTGTTTTCTCCTAAGGCATCAATATTTTGCAACAAGGATATAACTACCCTCTGCAATTCACCTACATCACGCTCGTTACCTCTAGCTGTTGCTAATGCATCCATTTCATCCAAGAATAATATGCATGGACGTTGCTCAACATAATCAAATACTTTTCGAATGTTTTTGCTTGTTTGGCCTAATAAGCTACTTATTAAAGTATCGCAACGAACTGTTAAGAGTGGAAGATCTAATTCCTGCGATATCCACTTTGCTGTTTGTGTTTTACCTGTACCTGGTGGACCATATAAAAATACCCGCAATGGACTTGAAGCATTGGCTAATTTAAGAGCATCATAATTCTGGCAAGATTTGATGAACTCTTCGATACGGATCCTTGTAGCACTTGGCAAATATAATTGAATAGGAGTAGTTGAAGGAATGTTCACATCTATCGTATTCAATCTACTTTCATTGTCAATTGGAAGGCCTTCTGAAAGTCTTGATGAATCTTGAGCATGAGCGATTGCAGATGAAACTCTAGATAGTCTCTCTCTAATTCTTACAGAAACTTCTCTTTGGCCATCCTTTTCCAGCTTGTCAGCCAGTAGACCGGCGTAATTTATTGCCATGGAAGAATTTGATTTTAATGCACCGTCCAAAATCTTCAAAACTTCAGACAAATGGGGAAAGCTCATGTTACGTTTAATCCTAAAATTGATACAAAATTTTAGATATCGTAACGGAAAACAAATAATTTGTGTCGTTTAAATTAAATTTTGAGCTAATAATTGAATTTGTTTATACATATACTAGAAAATAACAACATTTTAATTTCGTAGCGAAGTTATTTATTATTAATCATAGCAATAATTTTTAACACTGCTTTTCGACCCCCCCCCTTTCTAAATTTTCCTCTCAGGGTAAATTCCACGAAGCAGACGGTCTAGATATGTTTTGCTGTGAACTTTTGACCCGCCCCCATCCATGTAGCAACGAGAATTTTTATAGCATTTCGTTTTCTTTAGCCATCAACTTCATAAATAAAACATCCGAAATTAATTCGCTGATGGCCTTTTGTAAACCCTATTTACACGCTTTTAAATTTAACTAATGATTTTTTGAGTTCAGACAGTTAAGACAGTTCAGACACGGCTTATCTATTGACTTGAAGCTGTCTTAACCTTTTTATACAAGTTAAGACAGTTCAGACAAGTCGTCCTAAGCCATCCTATACAGTCAGCTTTATGCATCATTTTCAGCTAACAAGCCAAAAACTTTCACGTTGATTTTATAAATATCCTGTTTACCTTCGCCTGGTAATCGCTCGTTGCGAGTGTACGCCTTGCCCGTTTTCGGTCTAACTAGCGCACCGTGTTTGTCTAATAATTTTTGCACAACTTTATAATCGTAACCAGCACATATTTCAGATCGAAACGTCTCGGTAAATACATAATATTCTGTATCGTGGGCTTTCTTTTCATCGCCTTGGGCGTATGTTTCACCTGTGTAAATAGGCTCGCCAGCATCATCTTTAGCATCGATGTGTTTGCGATAGCCTGCTTTATTCAGCGTTTTGGGCGCGTGTTGCGATGTATCGCTGGCTGGCCTATCCCAATCTGCAAAGCGGCTTTCACCATGTTGCTCAAAGAATCGTTGCACTTGGGCGAGCATTGCCCTTTCTTCGGCATTGCCTGTACCGCCACGTTGATGCAGCCACGCCTTGAAACATGTATCAGCAGATTGTATAGCCTCTCCACTAGCCCAGCCTGTAATGCCCCACACGGTAGCAATCTCACCCGCTGCAGCGATCAACGCAAAGCGTAAAGCTGCCCTGCTTGCCTGACCACCTGAATCACTAGCCAAGTGCTTTTCGGTGAACTGTTTTTGCAGAGCCTTAACATGTGTACTGATTTTATCCAGGTTAAGCACTAGCTTATTTAAGAATGCGATCGATGCAACGCCATAGTTTTTAGCGACTGCATCATTTAATGCTTTACTAAACGCCGCACCGCCAATGTGATCATTCAGCGTGTCGAATATACCGAAGCCCTTGCCCGCGTCCGCAGGTATATCAAGTAAACGGATCTCTTGCCCCGCTTTTGGTTTACGACCTGCAATCGCCATATGTTCAGTAAGCCCAGCCTCGCCACTTGATAAAAACAATAGTCGCCATGTTGAAGTTTTGCTATTGCCTCCTGTTTTAGAGCCTCTTATCTTACCGCTACCATTAGCCAGCATATAAGCAACCTCGCCAGCTGATTTAGGATCTACTTGTGATAATTCATCAAGCACTAGCAAACAATCTGAATGCTGTGATGAAAGGCCTTCTAAGCCATTATCTGTAGCACGCCAGCGCTGCATGTAATCCAGCCCGCCCCATACCGATGATGCAACACGTAAAGCAGTCGTTTTTCCAGTGCTAGAATCACCGCGGAAATGCACGCCCCCGCTTTCCATACCAGTCACTTCAAGTAACGGACTGGCAAAGGCGGCGCTAATCGCAAATACCAAGCGTGAGTTACCTGCACAAGGTTTAGCAATAGCCTCTTGCCAGGCGGCTAATGATCCCTTTTGTTTGAACGTGCTTTGAGCGTTGCTGGCTGATTGAAAAATGATCTTTTCTTGTTGGCTACCAATCGTTTTATTCGGCATGACAAAGATGCCATCATGCCAGCCTGTACGCTCCACACAACGCGCCCTTGCCTCGATCTTTACAGTCTGAATATATTGCGTTAACAAGTTACGTGCTTTTGGCATGGTGGATAACTGCAAGCCCATCGCTAGCAGCGTACTGCGATACTCGTTGCCCATGCCACTTAATAGATCCATTGGCATTGCCCATGCATGATGCACACCATCTAAATCATCAAATTCAAGTAATCGTCCCCATGCCTCGTTTTTAGCATCTCGCGTCACGGCTGTGACTTCAAGTTTTGAGCATATCCACAAAGGTGGCGCATCATTGCCAGCGTCGCTTTTACCAAAATAATATAAGCCACCATCATTCAAATGAAAGCGGCTTTCTTGATTATGGCTGTGATCATTATCGCTAGTAGCTTCTATCGTATCAGTGACCTTTTGCACTGCGAAAAAATCATCACGATTGCTTAACTCATCCATTGCATGATCAGTCAAGCCACTAGCTAACAGATCTGCAGCATCGCCTTTATCAGGCAAACCGCTAAATGCTTTAAGATTGATTGTTTTAACGCTCGCAGCTGCAGCTATCTTCAACAGATTTGCAATGGCGATCATGCACTTTTTACCAGCATCGTCATTGTCTGGCCATAACCAAACATTACGGCCTTTCAATACAGCCCAATTCGATTTATTCGGGCTTTGAGCACCGTTAAGCATGGTGGTAATAATTGCGTTCGGTAGCAGAATGGCTGCAGCATCGGCGGCTTTTTCACCCTCGCAAACCACCACTAGCAGATTAGGCTGATTAATAATCTTATCAAGGTTGTAAAGCGGCCTAGGATCAGCCAAACCCTGCCAGCGCCATTCACGCTTTTTGCTAGTGGTATGTTCGCAATATGTCAGGGGTGCAAACTGCTTACGTTCCCCTTCGGTTTTCGCATCGAAACGGTACACATAACAAGCTATGCCATCAGGCAAACTATAAGTCCATTGCATCGATGGCTTGCCGTTTTTAAAATGCGCTGCAGGCGGTGCTGGTGCTTTAGCGGGAACAGGCAAGACTGCTACCCACGCGCTAACGTCTTTTTGGGTTGATGAACTAGCCTTGCCCGCTTTGTTTTGCGAGCTTGTAGCGCTTTTCTGTGTATCATTATTTTGGTAGGGCATGCCAATAAACGCGCCTAGCTGTTTTGCTGCTTCAAATTGGGTTAAGTCATCTAAATATGCAACTAAAGCAACAAGATCGCCTCCGCTTTTATCCACTGCAAAATCAGACCAAGCACCAGTATTGAGATTAACTTTAAAGCTGCCTAACGTGCTATCGGCGCGTTTATGGTTAAGCGCCACATACTCATGACTTTCACGTTTACCACCTGGGCACCAATGCCTTAATACGCTATCGATTGAAGCTAGCGCAGCGGCCGCAACTTGCTTAATGTAGTTGGCCATCAAACGCCCTTTTTAAGTTTTAGAGAAATTGCATATCGCAGATCCTCTAAGGTCTTACCATACGTTGAAATACCCAACTCTTTCGCCTTATCCATAGCGGCATCTTGACTTTGCATCCAAAAATCATCATCAGAACTAGCTTCATAATTGTCAGTATTTTTAGGCTTCATAATGTAGCCTCTTTACGCTGCTTAACTAGATCTGCAACGAGCTCACGTATTTCATCATTAGATTTACCCGCTAGGCGTGCACGGTTGATCGCGTCAATTTCATGAAGTGGATAGGCAACTGAGTTTTCGCCTAGTATTACTGGGGGCGGCAAAATGCCATCTTTAATTCTTAGATGGAAGGTTGAATGTGAAGTGGCCGTTAATTTCAATGCTTCGGGCTTTTTAATAAGCCTGATGATTTCAGGAAGTGGCATTTATTGGAATCCTTTCGTATGTTATGAAAGACTAAGTTTGTCTTTTATGACACTTTAGGATTGCCACTTCCTGTCAGTCACCACTCTTGACAGGGATTTTTATATTTAACCTTTCAAAGGAACGCCTGATCGTTGATTCTTTGGCGGTAATTTTCTTCAAATCTTTGTCGATCACATTATTTTTATCAAAATATTGCGTTGTCTTTTTTAACGTCTTAACTTGAGTGTGGCATTCTTTAAGGCATTCGTAATACTTATCAACAATTATGCGTGCTCTACAAATCGCATTTTCAGACTGTTTCTTTGCATTTAGCTTTACTGCCGTGCTGGTTTTATGGGCTGATTCTAAATATGGAAGAAGAGGTGAAAATTTGCTTGAGTACTTATTAAAATTTATGTTTTCTACGATTACCATCGCCCGCAGCGACTCAATTTTCAACTCAGGCAAAACCTTTTTTAGCTGCCTTGAATTGGTTATTTGAGATAGTATTTGATGCAAATCCTGAATAATATAAAGATACTGATCTAATGTAGTGAAGGTGCTGACTGTCACTCCATTCAAACGGTTTTGTTCGGCTCTTTGATTTTCCAGCAAGTGAATAATTTTGTCACATCTAGATAAAAATTGATGAGTGAAGTTTTTAACAGAATTGTTGTCACGCTCACTTAATAAGCCATCAAAACAAAAAAATGCAAACTCTTGTTCAGTAAAGTTTTCAAACACCTCGCACCTTTCATGCACTCTTAAAGGAGTTACACCAGCATAGTTAAGAGTCCTATGTTTTTGCATGGGATATTTATGCCCTGCTAGGCGCAGCGTAACGATTAATACTTAACTTAAAACTTAATATAACCTAATTTTTGCTAGTGAAGAATCGGCAGCGTGAAGTGGCCTAGCGAAAATATTTGCTATTATGCGAACGGCTATGCACGCCTTAGGACGACTTGTCAGAACTGTCTTAACTTGTATAAAAAACGTTAAGACAGCTACAAGCCAATAAATATGCCATGTCTGAACTGTCTTAACTGTCTGAACTCAAAAAAATCATTAGTGAAATTAAATTTTAAAAATGACTTACCGCTTCAATGTAATTTATTTTTTCGGTTTCAACTAAATTCATTAAGTTTTTAGCCTTGGTCATCCCTGCAATAAAAGCAAAGTTGAATCGCATTGCTTTATCTGTAATTTCTTTAGGATATCCCTTATATTCCTGCATGTTGATTCGCATTGTTCTCAATAACGTTATTTTGCAGTGGTGATAATCCAGTCTACCAAAATACAACCAATCGACTGAAACATTGAGGGTAATACAGGCCTCTATGCCTCGCCTTAATATTGTCCTGTGATTACCCTCAAGCATTCGTTTAGCAATAGGCGCAGAAACTCCCATTAGTTTAGCCAGGTGAAAGTGCATTTCATTCTCAGCTACACCGTCATAAAAAAGCACGGCTTTAAGTCTTTTTTGTATGGAAGCAATGCCTACTGAATCTATCATGTGTTAACCAACTTATTAACGCGAACAAGCTTAAGAGGTAAAATGTTAATAACCATGATTAAAACTCCTTTTTAGTTTTGATAGTGGTCAGGCCACGCTGCTAGCTTTTCGAAGGGATACTAGTGTTGCCGCTTTACTCACGAAGCATGAGTGACGGTAAAACTCTTTTTTTTTATGCTTGCTTGATATTCACAATCTTTGCACCAGCTTTAATTTCATCTAGATAATCAGCCCAGGACTGCATCATTTCCTTACGTTTTGGCAAATGCTCGGCATAGTTATAGGCAGCACTCACTTTATTCCGTTCGGCATGCGCAAGTTGCCTTTCAATTGCTTCATGCGGCCAGCCTTGTTCATGTAAGATCGTGCTGGCCATACTTCTAAAACCGTGCCCAGTCATTTCGCCTTTTTCGTATCCAAGCTTTCTAAGTGCAGCATTCACAGTGTTTTCACTCATAGGCCGATCTGCAGATCGAAGGCCAGGGAAAACATACTTCCCATCACCAGTATAGGTATGCAGTACACGGAAAATTTGGATTGCCTGGTTAGAAAGCGGCACGAGATGCACAGCTTTCATTTTCATTTTGTACGCAGCAATACGCCACTCTGCTTTATCAAAATCAATTTCAGACCATTCAGCATTTCGCAGCTCGCCAGGGCGAACAAATACTAATGGCGCAAGTTTGAGTGCTTGAGCTGTTAAAACAGATCCTTGATACACTTCTAATGAACGTAATAAATCAGCAACGCCTTTAGGATCGGTGATACTTGCATGATGTTTTTCTTGAATGGGTGCTAGTGCACCCTTTAACACCAAACTTAAATCAGCCTGTGCCCTTTCTGTTGCGATGGCATAACGGAATATTTCACCACATAGTTGCAAAGCCCTATGAGCGCTATCGATCTTGCCCCTTTTTTCAATCTTTTGCAGCGCAGCTAATAAATCTTTTGGTTTAACCAACTCAATGGGAATTTTGCCAATTTCAGGGAATATATTGATTTCTAGAATACGCAGATTGCGGATCAGCGTTTTTTTTACTAGCTTGAGGGATTTTTTTAGATGCCATTCACGTGCGACTAATTCGAATGTATTTGCTGCTTGGTGTTTAGCTTCTGCTTTTAAACTCTGCTTCACTTCATTTGGATCTTTACCACTAGCAAGCAATTTTTTTGCTGCATCGCGGCTTGATCTAGCTTCAGATAATGTTACTTGGGGATAAATGCCAATAGCCAGCACTTTCTCTTTACCCAAAAAGCGGTATTTCTGTCGCCAATACTTAGATCCATTAGGGTGAATTAATAAGTAAAGGCCTCCAGCATCAGAAAGCTTTTGGACTTTGTCTGTTGGCTTTGCATTTCTTGCAGCAATATCACTTAGCGCCATGTGGGGGTATCCAAATTCGTAAGAATCAAATATCCCCTCATTTATACCACCTAATTATATTGGATGCAATAGGATTGGTTAAGACTGATTAACACATGTAAACCCTGTATTTACTTGCGTTACAAGGTTAGTTTGGACTTGTTAGGACGGGGTAAAATAAGAGGGTGGAGGCGCGAGCCGGAGTCGAACCGGCCTAAACGGCTTTGCAGGCCGCGGCATAACCGCTTTGCTATCGCGCCATTATTGTTTAACTCAACAAAGAACTTGTTCAATTAAATATATCATTTTCAATTCTGACCAAACTAAATAGTTAACAACTTTAAAACACTTAAAAAGATAGTTAAAACTTTAGTACTTGAAACTTAAAAATGACCACTTAAAACCAAAACGGCGAAAGCATGCATGCATTCGCCGTATCAGTTATTATTTGGAGCGGGAAACGAGACTCGAACTCGCGACCTATACCTTGGCAAGGTATCGCTCTACCAGCTGAGCTATTCCCGCGTCGTTAAGACAGCCAGCATTATAGCGGTTTTCGGCCTTAGGTCAACACTCAAATCGCTATTTTATAATTAAATTGCGTGATTAATTTTCCAGACGCAAAGCTTAATGAATAGACTTTTTAAGTTGCGGCCATGCAGCTTTTATATAATAAGCCATTGATAATAATGTTAAAAAAGCCGCAAAAATAATCAATATTTGCCCTGCAAATTTGGTATTAAAATGCCCCAAAAATCCCAGATTTAAGTTGTCATAATAAAGTAATAATAATATTGCGATCATTTGTGCCGCAGTTTTTACTTTACCAATGGTCGCAACGGCCACATTACCATTACTGCCAGTGCCCGCCATCCATTCACGCAACGCACTAATTGCAATCTCGCGGCCAATGATAATCAAGGCAATCACCGCACCGATACGCTCAAATTCCACCAGTACAATTAATGCGGCAGCCACCATCAGCTTATCGGCAACTGGGTCTAAAAAAGCGCCAAATTTTGAAGTTTGATTAAACTTGCGCGCCCAAAAACCATCCAGCCAGTCAGTAAATGCTGCCAGCGCAAAAACCCATGCGGCGGTCACGTTAACCCAATGTGCGGGAATCGCCCCCAAGCTGGCTTGGTCATTTGGCAAATAAAAAATCCCCACAAATACAGGGATCAGCGCGATGCGCAACACGGTTAAGATATTGGGGATTGTCCACAACATATGTTTTTATAACACTTTATTTTTTATAAAAATTTGGGTTAATGAAGTTGTTCGTAAATCTTTTCTGCAAGCGATTGGCTAATTCCTTCAACCAGTGCCAATTCATCCATACTAGCACTTTTCACCCCGTCTAATCCACCAAAGCGCGTTAACAAAGCTTTGCGGCGTTTTGCGCCAACGCCTTCAATATCTTCTAAACTTGAGGTGATACGCGCTTTCGCACGTTTGGCGCGATGACCCGTAATCGCAAAACGGTGCGCTTCATCGCGAATTTGTTGCAGCAAATGCAAACCTTGATTATCTTTTTCCAGATTCAGCATCTCACCTGTATCAGAAAATATCATCGTTTCCAAACCTGGTCTGCGCTCTTCACCTTTGGCAATACCGATTAGCAAAATGTCTTCCAAACCGACTTCCTGCATTACTTCTATCGCAATACCCAATTGACCTTTGCCACCATCGATAAATACTAAATCAGGTCGTACACCCTCACCTGCCGCCACTTTTTTGTAACGCCGCGTCAGCACATCGCGCATCGCCGCATAATCATCGCCTGGCGTAATGCCAGTGACGTTATAGCGCCTATATTCACTATTCTGCAAATTACCTTTATCAAAAACCACGCAGCTCCCCACTGTCGCCTCACCCATGGTGTGGCTGATATCAAAACATTCAATGCGCTCTGTGGATTCTGGCAGATTCAACGCCTCACGCAGCGCAATCAAACGCGCCTCCTGATTGCTTGCTGCTGCTTGTTTTTGTGTTAATGCCAACTCTGCGTTGGTTTGTGCCATTTTTAACCACACGCGCTTATCGCCGATGGCGTTGGTGATGATTTTTATTTTGCGTTCTGATTGTTCGCTAAAGGCCAATTCAAAGGTTTTGGTATCCACTTCCACACCACACACAATCATTGGCGGCGTATTCTGCGCCACATAATGTTGGGTTAAAAAGGCCTCTACTGTTTCCACCACATCTGCATCTTGCGCATTTTTTGGCATAAAACTTTTATCACCCAAATGACGCCCGCCACGAATCATCACCAAGTTAATGCAATGCTGACCTTGAACATTCGCACAAGCAATCACATCGGCATCAGAAACACTGAAATCGCTGACGAATTGCTTGGCCTGCACTTGGCGCAAAGCCTGCATACGGTCACGAAAAATCACCGCCATTTCATATTCCTGATTCGCCGCCGCCGTATTCATTTTGTCGCCCAAGGCATTAATCACTTCGTTAGTTTTTCCCTCTAAAAACAACGCAGCCATATTCACATCATTGGCATAGTTTTCAGGCGCGATGTAATCGACACAGGGCGCTGTACAGCGCTCGATTTGATATTGCAAACACGGGCGGCTACGATTAGCAAATACCGTATTTTCACAAGTGCGCAACTTAAAGACTTTTTGCAAAAGCTGAATACTTTCGCGAACTGCGACCGAGTTTGGGAACGGCCCGAAATAACGACTACCTTTACGCTGCGCACCACGATGAAAAGCCAAACGCGAAAACTTGTCACCTGTCAGCGTGATGTATGGATAAGACTTATCATCGCGAAACAGTACGTTGTAACGCGGCATTAAGCCTTTAATCAGGTTGTTCTCTAACAGTAACGCTTCGGCTTCACTACGCGTGACAGTGGTTTCTATTTTGACAATATTACTCACCATCAAACGCGTGCGTGGACTGACTAAGTTTTTATTAAAATAGCTAGAAACCCGCTTTTTTATGTCCTTGGCTTTGCCGACATAAATCACTTCATCTGCAACGTTAATCATGCGATACACGCCAGGCAGATTAGGCAGGTTTTTTAAGATGGGTTTGGGGTCGAACATACTACTATTTTAACATTACTGTTGTGATTCATTAGCAGGCTAAGATTTAACTATTCATCAAACTTTACACTGTACTATTGCAGCAAAATAACGACAGGCTTAGATTGCTTATTTTAAGGGCTATTCATCCAACAATTGTCCACCAATTGCCCAATCTTCATAAGCGACTTCTTCAAACGTAATGTAAGTATAAGACTTTGGCTTATGCGCAACGCGCTCTAAGGTTTCGGTAATTTCTTTGGCGATTTGTGCTTTTTGCTCGCGGGTCACTTCGCCTGCTAATTTAATATTCACATAAGGCATTCAAATACTCCTTTAAATTAAGTGTTAACTACTTAAGTCTGACATTATTTAATGATGATGATCATGTGACGAGTTACTTTTAGCAACGCCATACTTTAATGTGAGGCGAATATCATTCGCCAATTTCAATGTCACCGCAAATATCAATGCGGAAATAAATAGCGATAAAATAGGATCTGCCGCTAACCAACCTGTGAAATAAATCACCGCACCAGCCAGTAGCGCGGCGACTGAACCTAGCAAATCGCCCAACACGTGCAATAAAGCGGCGCGATGATTTAAATTATCTTTACCGCCATGATGATTCGCTTGGTGGTGCAATCGCTGCGCGACCACGACGTTTACTACCAAACCAACAAATGCAATCAGCATGACGTAACCGCCAGCAATACTAGGTGGATTTTTTAAGCGCTGAATAGCCTCAAATACAATCCAAATAACTACCGCAAACATCAGCGCCACATTAATAATGGACGCGCGAATCTCAATATGACTTTGCCCAGAAGCATGTTTTTTTGACTGGATTTTTTGCGCTTGTGTTGAGGCATACCAGGCCAGCGCCAACGCAAACACATCAGAAAACATATGCCACGCATCGCCCAAAAGCGCTAATGATTGCGTCCAAACTCCACCGGCAAATTCAATGACGGCAAAAGCTAGAATCAAAAAAAATGGAATGGCGAATGGATTGCCGTGAGAATGATTGTGGTCGTCTGGTTGCGGATTATTCAATTCATTACCTTTAGTTATGTACAGTTAACGCGTTAAATTAGCTTAAATATTTTATGGAATCATACAAGAAATCGCCGCTTTGCCTCTATAATTTTGGCATGCAAAATACAGCAATATTTAGTCGCTTAAATTTTCAAATAAATTTATGTTAAGTTACCGCCACGCCTTTCACGCAGGCAATCATGCCGATGTATTGAAACACTATGTTTTAAGCCTTGTACTGGAATATTTTAATCAAAAATCTGCGCCCTATTCATATATTGATACGCACGCAGGCGCAGGTTTGTATGGCTTAAAAGATACATTTGCACAAAAAAATGGTGAATTTGAAACAGGTATTGCACGATTAATCGATATAAAAAACTTGCCACTAACATTAAGTCATTTTATTGAATGCATTCAATCGTTTAATGCGAAAAACTCTCTAGATTTTTACCCAGGCTCACCCAAAATAGCAGCACAATATTTGCGCGCAGATGACAAAATGCGATTATTTGAATTGCATCCAAAAGATTATCAATTGTTGCTTGAAAATTTTGGCGAATCTAAAAGTAGGCAAACTAAAGTTTCCATGCAAAATGGTTTTGATGGCATTAAAGCCTCTTTGCCGCCACCATCGCGGCGCGCGGTTGTGTTAATCGATCCGCCTTATGAAATTAAAGATGATTACGCATTTGTCGTTGATTGTATTAAAGATAGTTTAAAGCGCTTTGCTACTGGCACTTATCTGATTTGGTATCCACTTTTAAAGCGCCCAGAACCAGCACAAATGTGTCAAGAATTGGCAGAACTTAACCCTCAAAATTGGTTAAATATTCAATTAACGGTACAAGCGCCCAGCGAAAATGGTTACGGCATGCATGGTAGCGGCGTATTTGTTATCAATCCACCCTATGTTTTACCAGCCTTGCTCAATGAATCGATGCCGCTTTTAACTGATTTATTAAGCTTAGATGAAACAGCAAATTATCAACTCACAAGCCGCATCACATAAGGTAAAATACGGCCTGTTATTTTAAGTCAAATCGTTTTTAAGTCTAACTCCGAGAATTCCATGCAAAGTAAAATCAAACCTACGTCCGGCGAATACAAACAAGGCAATATCATGTCGAATATTTTATTTGGCAGCCGCTGGCTACAATTACCACTTTATTTAGGATTAATTATCGCGCAGGCGGTTTACGTATTTTTCTTTGGTGTGGAGCTAGTGCATTTAGTACAAAAAGCCACGCACCTTGTAGAAGCCGATATCATGTTGATTGTATTAGGTTTAATTGACGTGGTGATGATTTCGAACTTGCTGATTATGGTGATTGTGGGCGGCTACGAAACCTTTGTATCGCGTTTGAATTTGGCTGGCCATCCGGACGAACCAGATTGGCTTTCTCACGTAAATGCTAATTTGCTTAAAGTAAAACTGGCAACTGCGATTATTGGTATTTCATCGATTCATTTGCTTAAAACGTTTATCAATGCAGAAAACCTAACGGATAAAGTGTTGATTTGGCAGACCATTATTCACATGACTTTTGTATTGTCTGCAGTTGCAATTGCCTATATTGATAAACTAATGGCACATAGCGACGTTAAGCATTAAGACTTACATATCTAAATTTAAACATTTAGACTTAACCATTAAAAACGCGCAATAATTAAACTGCTACTCATTAAATGGCTAATATAGCAGCAGAATAGTTGGCGCGTTTTCTGTGTTAAGTTTGACTGAAAAGTTATGCACCGCAATGGTTTTTTCATTCTCAGTCTTAATAATCACGCGCCAATCACCCGCAACAGGGTTACTTTTATAGGTGTAACCTCTAAAGCCATTGTAACGACCGCCACTCACTATAAAACTGGCGCGCGACTGTAAAACCCAGCCGTTTTTTGTATGTAACTGCCAATCGTGAAACAGCTTGGTTTTTAAGCCTGCTGGCGCGAAAATCGTAGAAAAACAATATATTCTTTGCCCATTAGTTATTTCCAAATCATCGCTGGTTTTACGCCAAAATTTCCACAATGGCGATTTAGCCTGACTTAACTGATACTTTCCGTCCACTTTCTCGATTGCATACGCCATGGCAATATCGCGTTTTACCAGCGGCACTGGCGGAATCATATCCGCCGCATAAGCCAACATGAGTAAACCTGCAATGACTGGAACGGGCCAAATATTGCCTAAATGATTCGGCGTTTCTATGTACAACCAATAGGCAAGAATTGCACCTAATAATGTACTTAAGTAAAACCAGATACTCAGCACACTGCCCAGCAAAAACGGTAGCGCAAAGTTAAATAGCAACATGGCGCACAAACCAAACAGTGCCCAGCTAATGGTATAACGCCGATATTGATTTTCTAAAAACTCATTAGCGATTAATAAGCCAGCCAATAATAAAGACATCAGCCAAGCCAGCCAATGGCTAGAACTTTTAAAATACAAGATAAACAGCGCGCTTAACAAACTGCCAAATAAGAATTGCAGTAAAAAATATGGTAAGCGCGAAGTAACGATTGCATATAAGCGCGTCGGCACTTTTGCTGTATCTTGAACTTCATCCTGGGCTTCATTTGGCGAAATAAAATTTGGGCGGCTGATACAAAAAAGAATCAATGCGGCAGCCAATAAATAGCCCGCAAATATGATTAAGTCAGTCGCAGCTACATTGCGGCCGATAGTGAGCGCGTCCCAAACGAATCCCGCAAAAAAGAAAACCGCTGGCAGATAACTGCTAGCGGTTTTTGATGCTTGTTTGACGCGCTCTAACAATTGAACGGTGACTTAAAGTTTACGGCGACTTAAATTTTAAAGTGCAACTTCAGCAATCGGAATCACTTTTTTGCCGCTGCTTAAAGTGTCTAATGCGGCTTTGTACTCCGTCATTTGATCAAAATTTAAATATTTATAAATTTCAGCCGTATTTTGTAATTTACTACCAATCGTTTCCATATATTCAGCATGGCTTGGCATACGACCTAATTTAGCACACACAGCAGCCAATTCAGCTGAACCCAAATAAACGCGGGCATCGCGACCCATACGATTATCAAAGTTGCGCGTAGATGTTGAAAATACCGTTGCTTTATCCGCCACGCGGGCTTGGTTGCCCATGCACAAACTGCAACCTGGTATTTCAGTGCGCGCGCCGGCAATACCAAACACAGAATAAACGCCTTCGTCACGTAATTGTGCTTCATCCATGCGGGTTGGTGGCGCAATCCATAAGCGCGTAGGAATGTTACCTGTGCCTTCTAGCACTTTGGCCGCAGCGCGATAATGGCCGATATTGGTCATGCAACTGCCGATAAATACTTCATCGATTTTATCGCCAACCACCGCTGACATTGGTTTGATGTCATCAGGATCATTCGGACAAGCAACTAATGGCTCTTTAATCGTCGCTAAATCGATTTCAATCACATGCGCATATTCCGCATCGGCATCTGGCTGCAACAACTCTGGTTTTGCTAACCAAGCTTGCATATTCTCAATGCGGCGTTGCAAGGTGCGTGCATCTTCGTAGCCGTTTTCAATCATATTTTGCATCAGCACAATGTTGGATTTTAAAAACTCAATCACTGGTGCTTCAGATAGTAATACCGTACAGCCGTTGGCAGAACGCTCTGCAGAAGCATCGGCAAACTCAAATGCTTGCTCAACTTTTAAATCCGGCAAGCCTTCAATTTCTAAAATACGACCATTAAATACGTTCTGTTTATTGGTTTTTCCAACGGTTAATGTGCCTTCTTGAATCGCCGCGTAAGGAATCGCATTCACCAAATCGCGCAAGGTAATACCAGGTTGCATTTCACCTTTAAAGCGCACCAATACTGATTCTGGCATATCCAGCGGCATTGCACCTGTGGCAGCAGCAAATGCGACCAAACCAGAACCTGCAGGGAATGAGATGCCAATTGGAAAACGCGTATGTGAGTCGCCGCCCGTACCAACAGTATCGGGCAAAATCAAACGATTTAACCATGAGTGAATCACACCGTCACCGGGACGCAACGAAACACCACCGCGGCTACTCATAAATTCTGGCAAACTGTGTTGTAGCTTAATATCCACTGGTTTTGGATAAGCAGCTGTGTGACAAAAACTTTGCATGACTAAATCACTGCTAAAACCCAAACAAGCCAACTCTTTTAGCTCATCACGCGTCATACCGCCAGTGGTGTCTTGCGAACCAACAGTAGTCGCTTTCGGCTCGCAATAAGTATTCGGGCGTACGCCAATACCTTCTGGCAAACCGCAAGCACGGCCGACCATTTTTTGCGCCAATGTATAGCCTTTGGTTGAAACTATCGCTGGCGTTGCTTTAATGAAAATTTCCGTTTCTGGTAAATTTAAAGCTTTACGCGCATTGGCAGTTAAACCGCGGCCAATAATCAATGGAATACGGCCACCCGCGCGCACTTCGTCTGGCAACGTGACTGGATTCAGCTCAAACGTAGAAATCACCTCACCTGTTTCATTCAGCACTTTTCCTTCATACGGAAAAATAGTGATTTCATCGCCAGTTTGCATTTTTGATACATCGCACTGAATCGGCAACGCGCCAGAATCTTCTGCTGTGTTGAAGAAAATAGGCGCGATTTTTGCACCTAAAATCACGCCGCCTGTGCGCTTGTTCGGAATATTCGGGATATCGTTACCCATAAACCATTGCACAGAGTTAATGGCTGATTTGCGTGAAGACCCTGTACCGACTACATCGCCGACATAAACCAGCGGCAAGCCTTTTTGTTTTAAGCTTTCAATCTTGTTTAAGCCATCTGGCATTTTATTCACTAGCATCGCTTTGGCATGCAAAGGAATGTCCGGGCGACTCCAAGCGTCTTGGGCTGGACTCAAATCATCGGTATTGGTTTCGCCATCCACTTTAAAAACAACCATTTTCAGTTGGTCTGCTAATACAGGTTTACTGGTAAACCATTCGGCATTTGCCCAAGATTCCATCAGTTTTTTGGCGTGCGCATTACCATTTTTCATCAACAGATCAACATCATGAAATGCATCAAACATTAGAATAGTATTTCTTAAAGCCGTTACTGCATGCGCGGCCATAGGCGTAGAAAGAAGCTCAACCAACGCTTGCACGTTATAACCACCTAACATCGTGCCCAATAATTGCACCGCTTTTTCTGGCGTAATAAGGGGCGAAGTTGCAACACCTTTGGCAATATCGGCCAAAAATGCGGCTTTAACATAGGCAGCAGTATCCACACCAGCGGGCGTTTGATTTTCAAGTAAATCTAACAATAAAGCTTCATCAGATTTTGCAGGATTTTTTAACAGTTCGACCAACGTAGCAACTTGCTCTGCAGATAATGGCAATGGTGGAAGTTGGATGGCCGCACGTTCTAACACATGCGCTTGATAGGCTTTTAACATAATAATTTAAGGCTCGTTTTAGTCAATAATCGTATTATAAACCAGCCCAAACCTACAGTCGTTTCACATTTGTAAAACGCTAAAAATTTAAGCCTAGTTTGTTTTATTCGTGTAATTTTTATCAGTCACTAATTCTTTAGCGAATGGCGTACTGCAACTTTTACCGCTGGCAGATGCTTCCCATTTGTCTAATAAATCTTTTTGGTAATCTTTACCGTGTTTTAACACTAAAAAAGCGCGCACTTCAAATACATCTGCAAAGCCATTTTTATCGCTGTCCATCGCCAATATATTGTCTTCGACCGTTGGCCCAGTGTATTTACCATCTTTATCGGTTAGATAATCCAATACGCTAGCGTTTTCAGTGCTGATATTATCTGCACTCTTCAATAGCTCGGCCGCATTTGCAACTGGCGTGACAATCAGTAGGCTCGCAAATAAAAAACCAATAGCTGTAGTAGCTTGCAGCAATTTTCCTAACGGCTTACCTAGCAATTTAGTCATCGTCATTTTGTGCACTCTCATCATTAAAACCTTGATTATTATGACCCATAATAATCAGAAAGTTTAATGCAAAAATCGCATTGCAATCTGTGACTAATGGCACTGAACTGAACTTACATGCTTAACCTATATTCTTAACCCATATTTAAGGTTAAGTTAATGCGCTTTTTTAAGTTAACGCCATTATTTCAATGACTTTATGCTTCGCAATTTTATCTTGCCAAATCGCTGGCCCTGTTTGATGTACAGATTCGCCTGTTGCGCTCACGGCAACGGTTACAGGCATATCAACCACATCAAACTCATAAATCGCTTCCATGCCTAAATCGGCAAAAGCCACCACACGCGATTTCTTAATCGCTTTGCTTACTAAAAAAGCGGCGCCGCCGACGGCCATTAAATACACAGATTTATATTTTTTAATCACACTTAGCGCTTCATCGCCGCGCTCTGCCTTACCAATGGAACCCAATAAATTGAGTTTGCCCAACATTAGCTCGGTATAATCATCCATACGCGTGGCCGTGGTTGGGCCTGCTGGGCCAACCGCTTCATCACCCACCGCATCTACTGGACCAACGTAATAAATAAAACGATTGGTAAAGTCCACTGGCAATGTTTCATTTTTTGCCAGCATCGCTGCGATGCGTTTATGTGCAGCATCGCGCCCTGTTAAGATTTTTCCTGTTAACAACAGCGTTTCGCCAGCCTGCCAATCAGCAATATCTGCTTTAGTTAAGGTATCAACATTCACTCTTTTTGCTTGCGCGCTTGGCGCCCAATGTACGTCTGGATAACTGCTCAAATCGGGCGGAGTCAGTTCTGCCGCACCGCTACCATCCAGCACAAAATGTACATGTCGCGTAGCTGCGCAGTTTGGAATAATCGCCACAGGCAAGCTGGCTGCGTGCGTTGGATAATCCAGAATCTTCACATCTAACACAGTCGCTAAGCCACCCAAACCTTGAGCGCCAATACCTAAATTGTTTACTTTTTCAAAAATCTCTAAACGCAACGCTTCAATCCTACTAAGACTTTGCTTATCTGTTAAATTTAATGCGCGCAATTTCAGCTCATGCATATCAATTGGCGACATCAGTGACTCTTTTGCCAACAACACTGCTTTTTCTGCACTGCCGCCAATACCAATGCCCAACATGCCCGGCGGGCACCAACCAGCACCCATTTGGGGCACAACTTCTAATATCCAGTCTACAATTGAATCATTCGGATTCAACATGGCAAGCTTGGCTTTATTCTCTGAACCACCGCCTTTTGCGGCGATACTTACTTCAACTTTATCGCCAGCTACCAATGAAACATGCACGACTGCAGGCGTATTATCTTTAGTATTGACACGCTTTCCAGCGGGGTCAGTCACTATCGAAGCACGTAATTTATTTTTTGGCAGCAAGTACGCGCGGCGCACACCTTCGTTTACCATTTGTTCAATATCTAGCTGCTCTATTTCGCCTTGGGCATCCCATTTCACCTGCATACCTACTTTAACAAAAGCAACAACAATGCCAGTATCTTGGCAAATTGGGCGTTTGCCTTCTGCACACATTCTGGAATTAGTGAGTATCTGCGCAATCGCATCTTTAGCCGCAGGCGATTCTTCTAACTTATACGCTGCTCCCAACGCCTGAATATAGTCAGTCGGATGGTAGTACGAAATATATTGCAGAGCATCAGCGATGCTTTGAATAAAATCGGCTTGTTTAATAATGGTCATTTAATAAGGCTACTATCTTGATGATTTTGCAGTGGCAATCATTGGGCGAATGTCTTTACGCAAGATTTTACCATTTTTGGTGCGTGGGAAATCGTTAGCCAAATATACTGTTTTAGGTGTTTTATAAGCAGCCAGATGTTGTTTACCAAACGCCACTAATTCATCTGGGCTGCTAACCGCATCAGGTTTTAAGATCACATAAATCACTACCAATAGTTTATCTTTTTCAATTTCCTCACCCACCGCTGCGCAATCCGCTACGTCTGGATGACCTTTGTACACTCGTTCTATTTCGTAAGGTGAAACGCGGTAACCGAAGCTTTTAATGATGTCATCTTTACGACCTAAGAACCAAATATAACCATCCGCATCATATTTTGCATAATCTCCTGTGAAAAAGTAGCCATCATGCTTATATTTTGCCGTTTCTTCAGCCAAATTCCAATAGTTTAAAAACACACCTGGATCATCTAATGGCACGCAAATCATGCCCTCTTCACCTGTTGGCACTTCCTCTAACGTTTCTGGATTCAACAACTTGATATGGTGACCTGGTTGTGGAAATCCAGCTGAACCAGGACGAATCGACCTAAATTGACTTTGACTTAAGTAATAAGAAAACTCACTCATACCAACAGCTTCATAAATATCTAAACCAAATCGTGCATGCCATTGACTAAGCACTTCATCAGACAAATGCTCACCGGCACTCATGTAATGGCGCAAATTGGGTAAATCGTCTTTTGTCGCCGTGGTTTTTTGCAGAATTTGTCTGTATATCGTTGGCACGCCAATAAAAATCGTGGCTTGATGTTTTTGAATCAGATTTAACCACACCAATGCATCATTTTTGCCTTCATGCACGATGACGGTTTTGCCTAAATATAGCGGATCCATTAACCCGGAGCCTAATACATAAGTCCAATTAAACTTGCCGGAATGCATGATGCGGTCATTCAAATTGCCATCAGAATCTTGCGCATAATTAAACCAATACTGCGCCGCTGGCTGGCGGCCAAGCAACGCGCGGTGCGCATGCAATACGCCTTTTGGATAACCAGTCGTGCCAGAGGTATAAACTAAATAAGCTGCATCATCTGCTTTGGTTTGATAAGCTGGCTCGCAATCTTGCACTGCGTTTAAACCAGCTTCTAAACTCAATACATTTAATTTGGCATGCAGATGATGTTCAGCCGTTTGTGAAAGCAACACATGCGCGAGATTCGGCATGCTTTTTAAATCAGCCGCTAATTGCGACTCCATCGAGCGCCAAGCTTGCGCATCAGTCACCAGCACTGCCGCACCTGAATCTTTAGCTAAATAGGCAATTTCTTCTGCTGTTAATAAAGTGGAAGTGGGCACTGAAATCGCCCCTATTTTCATAGCACCTAAAAATGCGATGGGGTATTCCAAACTGTTGGGCAAACGAATCAACACGCGATCACCCGCTTTTACGCCTAGACTTCTTAACAGCTGGGCAAATTGATCCGTTTTACGCGCCAGTTCAGCAAAGGTGATCGTCGCTGTTCCTAACAAATCGTCTTCTACGATCATGGCAATATTGTCGGCTTGCGGCGTACCCAAATGCTGATCTGTGCAAGCAACACCAATATTAAAATAGCTGGGGATTTGCCATTGCCATTCTGGAAACTGTTCAAACGCCATCTTAAATAGCCTTAAAAAAATGTAAATTATTCAATACTTAACACTCAAAATAGCTCAATATTTACAGCAATACACCATACGGCCAGTTTTGACGTACCACTTGCGCGGGTAACTGTTCTAACACGTGAATAGCAAATTCTTTGTCTGATGTTTTCAATGCGCGTAAGGCATGCGCGCGCAACAGTGTTTGCAATGCTTTACCAAACATCGGCGGATCCAGCATTTCGCCTTCAAACTTAATCGCGCCACCCAGCAAAGCATCGGCATCAATTGCTGCTTTTAAAATTGCCACTTTTTGCGCAACATCGGTAGGCGATGGCGTGTAGGCGGTTTTACAGAGATGAATATGGCCAGGATGTATGACCTGCTTGCCTGTCAGCCCCATCGCCGCTTCTTGGCATGCATGTTTGTAGACAATGCGTGATTCATTATCGCCATGTAAATCCAGCCAGCGGCGTACATCGTGCGGTTCTAAGAACTTTTCTGGCATGATATTTTGACCAATTAATGTTTCAACGCCGCCAATCACACCTTTACCGGCAATCCGCGCCTCAAACATCAATTGATTCATGTAAAACTGCAGCTCTTCTATCCAGCCTTCTGGCGTGATGTGAATACCCATAGCTTTTGAAAAGTCATGGATACCGAATACCACATGCTTAACCGTGTTGTACTGCATTAAGTCTGGCGCAATTTTAAGCGATTTCGGGTGTTCGATAATCGGCTGAATCGTCATATGAGGATTCACATTCAAGAGCAAACTGGATAAGTCACGCACTTCTGCCGCGCCATAAACCTCGCCCGCTTTAGCCAGCATGACGACATCGATATAATCGCCCATATCGCGTACCAACTGCATATCCTGCTCATATTCGTCGGTACGAAATGAATTGCAACGAATAGCAATCGTGACGCGTTCATTCACTTTGCGCAGTGCTGGTAATTCTTTGCGCAATAAATCTCGACTCATTTCTTTTTGACGGCAACCATCTTCCAAGTCAAAAACCAAGGTATGCGCAATGGTGTTGTGCGCATGTTTTTTCATGCGCGCCGCGGCCTGATCCATATCCTCATAAATACCCAAACTTGGGGCATATTTTACAGGTGGATAGTACAACTGAATGCCCGGCCAATAATCGCCTAATGGGTTACATGCTTGTGTTGTTTCAGTCATCGCTTTGCTTTCTAATTTTGTTCGCTGCTGATTTTGCTATCTGTCGACTTTTCTAACTGCCGATTTTTCTAACTCTTAGTGGTTTGAATCTTTATAGCGTTTTGTTTAACGCTCTGATTTTATTCACAACATTTACTGTATCTATATTTTTTGGTTTGATATTATCGCTGGAAACCAAAGCCCAAAAATCATTATCGGGCAGCTCAAGCAGATCATCAAACGCCTTTAATTGCGCCAATGTTAAGCCATCAAAATACTGCGTAATAAAACGTTGCAATATGATATCCAGCTCTAGCATGCCGCGCCTGCAACGCCATGCCAAACGACGTAACTCTGCATCTTTCATGTTTTCTGCATTTAACATTTCGGCTTAACCTTATAGAGTTAACTTGGTAGTTCTAGCCCAGCGTAATACCAAATATTTTTTTAGCTGGCTTGCTGTCTGACTTCTTATTACTCTGGTCTTTCGCCCGTTCGATTTTTAAATCTTTAATATTTGCGATCGCCGCGTTTGGATTTAATTTTTTAGGGCAAACTTCCACGCAGTTCATGATGTTATGGCAACGATACAAACGATATGGGTCTTCCAGATTTTCTAAACGCTCTTCTGTCGCTTGGTCGCGGCTATCCATAATAAAACGGTTGGCTTGCATCAATCCTGCTGGGCCAACGAACTTATCAGGATTCCACCAAAAGCTAGGGCAAGATGTGGTACAAGCGCCACACAAAATACATTCATACATACCATCTAATTTGGCGCGGTCCGCAGGCGATTGCAAACGCTCAGTTTCGGGTAAGGGGTCATCATTAATCAAGTAAGGTTTAACCGAGTTGTAATGCTCAAAAAATTGCGTCATGTCGACGACCAAATCACGTATCACAGGCAATCCCGGCATAGGACGCAGCACAATCGGTTGCTCTAAATCACTTAACTTGGTGATGCAGGCAAGTCCATTTTTGCCATTGATATTCATGCTGTCACTGCCGCAAACGCCTTCACGACACGATTTACGTAAACTTAGTGTATCGTCATGCTGCTTGATGCGAATCAGCGCATCCAATAACATCTGGTCTTCATCCTCCAGCGCGATATCGTAATCCTGCATATAAGGCTTTTTATCCACATCTGGATTGTAGCGATACACCGAAAATTTCATTTGTTTAGCCATGAGTAATCAACCTTAATACACGCGTGCTTTGGGCTCAAAAGATGCAACAGTCTGTGGTTTTAAGCGCACTGGTTTGTAACTTAACACTTTATTTTTCTTAAAAAACAGTGAATGTTTCAGCCAACTTTCATCATCACGTGCGGCAAAATCCTCACGCGCATGTGCGCCACGGCTCTCTGTGCGATTATTCGCCGCATGCATAGTCGCTACAGCCACTTCAATCAAGTTATCCAGCTCTAACGCTTCCACTCTTGCGGTATTGAATACTTGGCTTTTATCTTTAATCGTCAGATTCGGTATACGTTTTTCGACCACGTCAATTTCGCGCACACCTTCTGCCAATAAATCAGGAAAGCGGAATACGCCGCAATGCGTTTGCATGGTCTTGCGCATCGCATCGCCTACTTCGGTCACATTTTCGCCTTGTGTATTTTCTAGGCGATTGACGCGCTGCAAAGTCTTATCTGCTGCATCTGCTGGCAAGGTTTTATGCGTATTGTTTGATTTGATAGTGGCGGTCATATGGTCACCAGCGGCTTTACCAAACACTACTAAATCCAGTAAAGAGTTAGAGCCCAAACGATTGGCACCATGCACAGAAACACAGGCGCATTCACCGACGGCATAAAGACCGTTCACCACTTTTTCACCTGACTTTTCATCAGCCACAACCACTTGACCATCTAAATTGGTGGGGATACCACCCATCATGTAATGGCAGGTCGGCACTATTGGGATTGGGTCTTTAATTGGGTCAACATTGGCAAACGTTTTAGCGATTTCGCGTATACCTGGCAGGCTTTTGTTGATGCGCTCTTCGCCCAAATGGTCTAGCTTTAGGTACACCGCATCTTTATTTTTGCCAACGCCACGGCCTTGTTTAATCTCCGTTGAAATCGCACGCGAAATCACATCGCGGCTGGCTAAATCTTTGGCATGTGGCGCGTAACGTTCCATAAAACGTTCGCCCTCAGAATTCACCAAATAACCGCCCTCGCCGCGAACACCTTCGGTAATCAATACACCCGCATGCAATACGCCGGTGGGGTGAAATTGCCAGAATTCCATATCCTGCAAAGGCAATCCAGCGCGTGCTGCCATCCCTAAGCCATCGCCTGTATTAATAAAGGCATTGGTGCTGGCCTGGAATATACGGCCTGCACCACCTGTGGCCAGCAATGTAGTTTTGGCTTGCATGATATGAATCTGACCGGTTTCAATTTCCAGCGCAATCACGCCCAGCACATCACCTTCGCTATCGCGAATCAAATCTAGCGCAAACCATTCCACAAAAAACTTTGTGTTGGCGCGGATATTGCGCTGATAAAGCGTGTGCAGCATGGCATGGCCAGTTCTGTCGGCCACCGCACAGGTGCGCGAAATTGGACTTTCCCCAAAATTTTGCGTCATGCCGCCAAATGGGCGTTGGTATATTTTGCCAGACTCTAATCGGTCAAACGGCATGCCAAAATGTTCCAGCTCAATAATGGCTTTTGCGGCGTTTTTGCACATAAATTCAATGGCATCTTGATCACCCAAATAATCAGAGCCCTTGATGGTGTCGTACATATGCCACAGCCATTTGTCTTCAGCCACATTGCCCAACGCCGCCGCAATGCCGCCTTGCGCTGCAACTGTGTGTGAGCGGGTTGGGAAGACTTTTGACAGCACAGCGACCTTAACGCCTGATTCCGCCAACTGCAAAGCTGCGCGCAAACCTGCACCGCCGCCGCCAACGATGACTGCGTCAAATTGATGTCTGCCGATATTATTTGTGTCTATTGCCATTCTTTACACATTCCACAAAATATAAACCAACCAAAATAAGTAAACCACCAGCGCAATATCCACCGCCATTTGCATGTAAGCGCGTAGCGTTTTATTAAATACGTAATCTTTCAGCACATCTGCTACGCCCAGCCATGCGTGCATTAACAAACACATAAAAAATACTAATGTCGATAACCTAAACCAAACTGGTGATGCAAATGCATACCAAGCAGCATAGCTTTCTTGCCAAGTTGCATATCCGAAAGGCTGTGTTATTAATAGCAAAATTATCAGCGAAACAATATAAATCGCCATGACCACCGCAGTTAAACGCTGCGATAACCATAAGCGCATGCCAGGATATTTATGGGTTAATAGTTGTATAAACATACTGAACGACCTATTAACCTACCAAATAATCCATGCAAAAACACACACCGAAAATCCCACCAACCACAACACAAAACGGCTTGAAAAACGCGCTTTTTGTAAACTCGTCATCCAATGAATATCCTGCAATAAATGTCTGATACCTGCAAAAAAGTGATGAAAAAAAGCCCAAGAAAGTGCAATTAACATTAATTTTATGTACCAAGTATTCAATATATTCGACAATAAAAAATAATGGTTTGGTGAATCCAGCGAAGTTTTAAACGCCAATATAAACAGCGGCAAAGCCAAAAACAAACCCACGCCAGAAGCGCGATGCAAAATAGACACCACGGCGTTAATCGGCAAACGGATGGTGAATAAGTTTAGGTTCTTCGGCCTAAGCTTCTTTTTATCGCCCAGTTTTTTATCACCAAGTTTTATCATGTAGGTTTCTTATTATTAAGTCGATTATTAGGCGTTATTTTTTGCATGTTTTGAAGTGTTAACTTTATTCCCGCGCAGCTTTTGCTACCGCACCTGAAACACGCTCTAACAGGCGTGCATCAAATGGTTTAGGGATAATGTACTCTTTGCCAAATTTCAGTTCAGTCAAGTTGTAAGCTTTTAAAACTTCAGCTGGCACTGGCTCGCGCGCCAACTCACTTAATGCTTTTGCCGCGGCAATTTTCATATTTTCGGTAATTTTGGTGGCTTTTGCATCCAGCGCACCGCGAAACAAATAAGGAAAACACAGCGCGTTATTCACTTGATTCGGAAAATCGCTACGTCCAGTCGCCATCAAAATATCATCACGTACCGCATGCGCGATGCTAGGCAATATTTCCGGATCTGGATTCGCTAAAGCAAAGATAATCGGATTCTTTGCCATGCCTTTAATCAACTCGGCATCCAATGCATTTTTGGCAGAAACGCCAATAAACACATCCGCTTGTGGCATCACATCGGCTAAAGCCGAGGCGCCTGTAGGTGCAATGGCTAAATCGCGATTGTTATCATGCAAATCTTCACGATTCGTATCCAATACGCCGCTTCTATCTACCATTGTAATATTGGTAGCGCCCATTAATTTAAGCAATTTCGCACAAGAACAGCCTGCAGCACCTGCGCCTAAAAATACGATTTTTGCGGTTGGTAAAGTTTTGCCTTGTAGTTCTAAAGCATTCAACAAAGCAGCCGCCACAATCACCGCTGTGCCATGTTGGTCATCATGAAAAACCGGGATATCTAAACGCCGTTTAAGCTCATTTTCAATATAAAAACAGTGTGGCGCAGCAATATCTTCTAAGTTGATACCACCAAATGTCGGTGAAATATTCACCACTGTTTGAATAAATTCATCAGGCGTCGCTGCATTAATCTCGATATCAAACACATCAATACCCGCAAAACGTTTGAACAATACCGCTTTCCCTTCCATGACCGGCTTGCTAGCCAACGCGCCCATATTGCCCAAACCTAAAACCGCCGTGCCATCAGTGATCACCGCAATCAAATTACCTTTGTTGGTATATTTATAAGCATTTGCAGGGTCAGCATGAATTTCGCGCACGGGCTCGGCCACACCTGGCGTGTAGGCAAGCGATAAATCATCTTGCGTGGCACAAGGTTTGGATGAATCGACACTCAATTTTCCTGGTTTTGGAAATTGGTGATAATCCAGCGCGCGTTTTTTCAAGTCATCCATTTATTCTAACTCGCTCATATAGTGATGATCATCAGTGAGGCAAAGGCCTAATCGCCATTCCATCGGCTTATCGCCATAGGTATAAGAAACTCGCTCAATACTTAATAAAGGCGAACCCAACTGTAGATTCAAGGCTTCTGCAACATCTTTATTCGCCGCCACAGCCGTCAGCCGCTCTTCTGCGCGAATCATCCGAATACCATATTCAGTTTCATACATGCTGTACATAGAACCTTGATTTTCCTCTACCCGCGTTGCATTAAGCCCTTTAAAAGGCGCGGCGGGAATCACGATATGATCATAAATGAGTGGTCTGCCGGAAAAAGTTAACAACCTTTTTACTTCAATTAATGCAGCGCCCGCTTTAATTTCTAAAATACTCGCCATGCGGTTATCTGCTTTGGTTTTGCTGCAATTTAACAGTTCATTTTGCAGCGCTTCCTTTTGACCATTTGCGGCAGTTAAGCGCAAAAATCGTAACTTGATGCCTTCTTCATTATGCGTCGCTACAAACGTGCCTTTGCCTTGGCGGCGGATTAGAATATTTTCGCCTGCAAGCGTATCAATGGCTTTTCGTACCGTGCCTTGAGATACTTTATAACGCGAAGCCAAATCGATTTCGCTAGGAATCATTTCGCCCGGTCGCCATTCTCCGCCGATTAAACTTTGCGTCAGCAGCACTTTAATTTGGTCATACAAAGGTTTGTAGCTAGGTGAATTGCTGGCTTTATCTATCATAACAAGCTCAAATGAATGAAGTTGCTACAATTAAATCATACACATTCAAAATAGTCTACTGTTTTATATCTTATATAAGACATAAGATATTTGTTGACATTAAAACTAAGCACTCTATATAATCAATTTAATTATTATCCATCAGCTAAAAACGGGCTATTAATTTGACCTGCAACCCCTGATGGAATCTATACCAAATATATGGAGCACCCTAATAATGGAACCAACTATATGGAATTAGGCTTCCGTCCTCGCCGCTCAATGCTATATGTGCCAGGCTGTAACCTGCACTATTTAGATCGCGCACGCACGTTAGCGGCCGACTCTGTCATTCTGGATTTAGGCGATCCGATATTGGTCGACTGTAAAATCCAATCGCGTGAAAATATTGTAGCCGCTGTAAAACAAGGCGGTTATGGCTCACGCGAAGTGGTTGTACGTGTGAATAACTTAGACTCTATTTGGGGTCACGATGACATTAAAGCGGTTGCAAACATTGGCGCAGACGCCATTCTTTTCCCGAATATAGAGTCTGCTGACGATGTACATACCGCTTTAAAATGGCTGGACGAAGCTGGTGGTAGCCATATGCCGATTATGGTAATGATAGAAAGCCCGATAGCCGTATTAAATGCCAAAGAAATTGCAGCAGCGAGCGATCGTATCGCTTGCATTGTGATGGCAACATCCGATTTGATTTCACAACTGCATGCACGTGTCACGCATGAGCGCAGTGCAATATTAACCTCACTTTCGCTGGTGATTTTAGCCGCACGCGCCTATGGCCGCTGTGTGGTGGATGGCATCTCAAGTGACTTTAAAAATATGCACTCATTTGAATACGCCTGTCGATTAGGTCGCGATATGGGATTTGATGGCAAATCGCTAGTACATCCTGCTCAAATTGCCTATAGCAACGATGCTTACACGCCGAAATCGAGTGAAATACAAAATGCACGCACGATTATTCAAGCCTTAAAAGAAGCCAATGATTCCGGTCGTGGCACTGTGGTGGTGGATGATAAGTTGGTTGAACATCATCATGTTAAAGCTGCGCAAAGACTATTAAAACTGCACGAGATGATTGCCGAATTAGAAGAAGAATTTATTTAAAAAGTGATGAGCATGCAATCTACCAAAACCCATAACGGCCGATTTTTTGAAGACTTCACATTGAATGAAGTGATTCAACACGCCACACCACGCACGATTTCAGCGGGCGATTGCTCAATCTATATTGCACTTTATGGTTCACGCAATCCCTTGTTTTGTAGCGAACCGTTTGCTCAAAGCTTGGGCTACAAAACCGCACCTGTAGATGACTTACTAGCTTTTCATATTGCTTTTGGCAAAACAGTGCCTGATATTTCCGTGAATGCGGTAGCCAACTTAGGCTATGCCGATGTGCGCTTTATTCAACCCGTTTTTGTAGGCGATACGCTTTCAACATCCAGTCAGGTGATTGGCTTAAAACAAAACTCCAATGGAAAAAGCGGCGTAGTTTGGGTGCGTTCTACCGCACATAATCAACATAACCATCCCGTTTTAAGCTGGGTGCGCTGGGTGATGGTGCATAAAAATAATCTAGATTTACCTGCGCCTGAAACGACAACTCCAGAATTACCGACCTTTGTCGCGCCTGAAAATTTAAGCTTACCTAGCAGAGTTTCAGCCAAAAACTTTGATTCAAAAATCACTGGTGGGCAATATTATTGGGAAGATTATCAAGTAGGCGAACGCATTAACCATGCGGCTGGCTTAACAATTAATGATAGCGACCACTCGCTTGCGACGCATCTTTATCAAAATAATGCGCGTCTACATTTTGATGACTTTCTAATGAAAAATTCAAACTATGGCAAACGCTTGGTTTATGGCGGCGTGGCGATTTCAATGTGTCGCTCTTTAAGTTTTGATGGACTTGAAAATGCAATATCGGTGCTAGCAATTAATGCGGGCACTCACGCAAATCCCACATTTGCTGGCGACACTATTTACTGCGCAACCGAAGTATTGGATACATGGCAATTAACCAGTAGCGATTTTGGTGCATTAAGGCTGCGCATGGTTGGCATTAAAAACATGTCGGCAAGTGATGTAACAGAGATTAAAACAGATAAAGGCTACCACCCAAATGTGGTGCTCGATTTAGATTACACGGTCGCGATACCTAAAAAAGGAAATCATTAACATGGCAGCAGTACATCCAAATGAAGCTTTATTCGGCGGTGAAAAATCGTTTCCGCTGATTCCTGCTTGTGAACATTTTGCTGGTAGCGAAAAACTTATTTTAAAAGCACTTGGCCTGCAAGACAGCATTGGTCCATTATTTGATATTACTTGCGATTGTGAAGATGGCGCGGCTAGCGGACAAGAGCGCGAACATGCCGAAATGATTGTACGTGTGCTGAATTCTGAAGCGAATAAACACAAAATGGCGGGTGTACGCATTCATGATTACACGCACCCAGCCTGGAAATTAGATATTGATATTCTGGTTGCTGGCGCTGGTAAGCTATTGAGTTATATCACTATTCCGAAGTGCACCAGCTTGTCGCAAGCCAATGAAATGATCGTATATATTCAAAAAACGGCTACTTTTAATGGCATCGAACGTTTGATTCCAGTACATCTTCTGATTGAAACGCATGGCGCGTTAAACCAAGTGCATGAAATCGCCAAATTACCTTGGATTCAAGTGCTGGATTTCGGCTTAATGGATTTTGTCAGCGCGCATCATGGCGCCATTCCAGCCAGTGCGATGCGTAGCCCGGGGCAATTTGAGCATCGCTTATTAGCGCGCGCAAAAGTAGAGGTCGTTTCAGCCGCTTTAGCAAACGGAATCGTGCCGGCACATAACGTGACGCTGGATTTAAAAAATGTAGAAACCACTTATTCTGATGCCAGTCGTGCCCGTAATGAGTTTGGATTTATGCGCATGTGGAGTATTTATCCCACGCAAATTGAAGCGATTGTAGATGCAATGAAACCCAACTTTGATGAGGTGTCGGATGCGGCCAATATTCTGCTGACTGCGCAAGCCGCCAATTGGGGGCCGATTCAATATGCGGGCGAGTTGCATGACAGAGCGACTTATCGTTATTTCTGGGAAGTGTTGCAAAAGGCCAAATTGACCGGCGTGGCGATTTCAGATGAATCGAATCAAGCTTTTTTTAGTTAAGCTGCTAATTTAATCAAAAAATTAGCTAACAAGTTAAATAGTTAACCCATAAATTAGAGTAAAAAATGACTCAACCAACCACTGCAGGTGCGCGTTTTCGTGCTGCATTAAAAGCCGAAAAACCATTACAAATTATTGGCGCAATCAGCGCCTATCACGCCATGCTCGCTACTCAAAGCGGCTTTAAAGCCATTTATTTATCGGGTGGCGGTGTTGCCGCTGGCTCATTGGGTTTGCCAGATTTAGGCATTTCTACTTTAGAAGATGTATTAATTGATGTGCGCCGTATTACCGATGCTGTAGATACGCCATTACTGGTGGATATCGATACTGGCTGGGGCGGCGCTTTTAATATTGCACGTTCTGTGAAATCAATCGCAAAAGCAGGTGCAGCGGCAGTGCATATTGAGGATCAGGTTTCGGCTAAACGTTGCGGCCATCGCCCCAATAAAGCCATTGTCAGCTTGGATGAAATGGTTGACCGCATAAAAGCCGCCGTTGATGCAAAACCCTATGATGACTTTGTTATTATGGCGCGCACCGATGCACTGGCGGTTGAAGGTTTGCAATCTGCCATCGACCGCGCCAGCGCATGTGTTGAAGCAGGCGCAGACATGATCTTTCCTGAAGCGATTACGGAATTAAGTATGTATAAACAGTTCGCGGCGGCCGTAAATGTGCCCGTATTAGCCAATATTACTGAATTTGGCAGCACGCCATTATTCACTGTGGATGAATTACGGTCAGCAGATGTGAGCATGGTTTTATATCCGCTTTCCGCTTTCCGCGCCATGAATCAAGCGGCACTTAACGTGTATCAAGCGGTAAAAAATGATGGGACGCAGGCAAATGTGGTCAACTTAATGCAAACGCGCGCAGATTTATATGAACACTTGGGCTATCACGCGTTTGAACAAAAATTAGACGCATTATTTAAACAAGAAAAATAATCCACACCAAAAGTAAACAAAAAAATTGGCATAGGTAAAAATTGGGGAGATTGATGCATGGAAACAGTAACCGAACCTAAAAAGAAAAAAGGTGTAGCGCTTGCAGGCGTGAATGCTGGCAGTACAGCAATCTGTACCGTCGGCCATACTGGCAACGATTTACACTATCGCGGTTACGATATTATCGAGCTAGCCAAACAAGCAACGTTTGAAGAAGTCGCCTACTTATTAATACACGGCGAACTGCCGAATCAAACGCAACTTACTGCTTATCATGCAAAACTAAAAAAATTACGCACATTGCCAGCAGCACTTAAAACGGTGCTTGAGCAAATTCCACAACATGCACACCCGATGGATGTGATGCGCACGGCTTGCGCGATGCTAGGCACGCTAGAGCCAGAGGCGGCTGATCGAAACACGCAAGCTGCGCAAGATTTAGGCGACAGACTGATTGCCTGCTTTGGTTCAATTCTGCTGTATTGGTATCACTTTAGCCACAACGGCAAACGCGTTGATGTGAATACAGATGATGATAGTATTGCTGCGCACTTTTTACATGTGCTGCATGGTAAAGCGCCTGACCAATTGCACATCGACGCCATGAATACGTCTCTGGTGCTTTACGCAGAACATGAATTTAACGCCTCCACTTTCACAGCCCGCGTTATTGCCGGCACGCTATCTGATATGTATAGCTGTGTCACCGGCGCAATCGGCGCGTTGCGCGGTGCTAAACATGGCGGCGCCAATGAGGCCGCAATGGAAATCATTGAGCGTTATAAAAATGCCGATGAAGCCGAAGCCGATATTTTGGCACGCATGGCGCGTAAAGAAATCATCATTGGTTTTGGGCATCCGGTTTACACAATCGCCGACCCAAGAAATGAATCAATCAAAGAAGTTAGCCGCAAGTTATGTGAAAATAACGGCAATATGACGTTATTTGATGTTTCTTCACGCATTGAAGAAGTGATGTGGCGCGAAAAGAAAATGTTCCCAAACTTGGATTGGTATAGCGCATCCAGCTATCACATGATGGGCATTCCAACTGGTATGTTCACACCAATATTTGTGATTTCCCGCACGACTGGCTGGGTAGCGCACGTGATTGAGCAACGTATTGATAACAAAATCATTCGACCTAATGCTGAATATATAGGGCCTGATAATCGGCCTTATGTTCCTCTAAAAAATCGTTAATTAGCAAAGTTATTTTATTTAGAAAGTACTAAATGTCTGCCCATATTTCAAACGTTCGCCCTGCCCCTGACCAAGTTATTGTAGATATTGCCAACTATGTTGCTGATTTTGAGATTAAATCTGATGAAGCATTTGATACCGCCCGTAATTGTTTAATGGATACGCTAGGCTGCGGCTTTGAAGCATTGGACTACCCAGCTTGTACTAAATTATTAGGTCCAGTAATTGCTGGCACCGTGGTACCAAATGGCGCAAAAGTACCAGGCACATCATATCAATTAGACCCAATTTTGGCGGCATTCAATATCGGCGCGATGATTCGCTGGCTAGATTTTAATGATACGTGGCTGGCTGCGGAATGGGGCCATCCTTCTGACAACTTGGGCGGAATTTTAGCCGTAGCTGATTATATTTCACGCAAAAATATCAATGAAGGCAAAGCACCGTTAACAGTTAAAGACGTATTGACTGCCATGATTAAGGCGCATGAAATTCAAGGTGTTCTAGCACTTGAAAATAGCTTCAATCGCGTCGGTTTAGACCATGTAATTTTAGTCAAAATCGCCTCAACTGCGGTAGTAACCAAATTACTAGGCGGCAATAAAGAAGACATTATCAATGCAGTTTCTAATGCGTTTGTGGATGGTCAAAGCTTACGGACTTACAGACACAGCCCCAATACTGGCTCACGCAAATCATGGGCCGCAGGCGATGCAACAAGCCGCGCAGTGAGACTGGCGTGGATGACGATGCAAGGCGAAATGGGCTACCCAAGTGCATTAACTGCAAAAACTTGGGGCTTTTACGATGTGCTTTTTAATGGCAATGCCTTTAAATTTCAGCGTGACTATGGCTCTTATGTGATGGAACAAGTGCTATTTAAAATCTCTTTCCCTGCCGAGTTCCATGCACAAACAGCAGTGGAATGCGCGATTCAATTAAATACGCAAGTAGGCAAAGAGTTGCAAACTTTAGAACAAATCGCGCAAATCGATAAGATCGTCATCACAACCCATGAATCAGCGATTCGCATTATTGATAAAACAGGGCCGCTAGACAACCCTGCAGACCGTGACCATTGCATTCAATATATGGCTGCTATTGGCCTGCTTAAAGGCAATTTAACCGCGCAAGATTATGAAGATACCGCCGCAGCTGACCCACGCATTGATGCGATTCGCAGCAAAATGGTTTGCGTAGAAAAATCAGAATACACAAAGGATTATCATGATCCAGAAAAACGCTCAATCGCTAACGCGCTTCAAGTGTTTTTTAAAGATGGGACGCAATCTGACAACATCGCGGTGGAATACCCAATCGGCCATCGCCGCCGCCGTAGTGAAGGAATTCCAGAGTTAGTGAAGAAATTTCAAGTGAATTTAGCACGCCGATTTAATGTTAAAAAACAGGCGGATATTCTTGCGCTTTGTTTAGACCAAGCTAAATTAGAAGCAACTTCAGTCAATGCTTTTGTAGATATGTTGGTTGTTTAAATAGATTCTAAAAGTAAGCGGCTCAGCAGCTCCCAAAATTAACTAGGGCAAAATTAGGGTAAAATAGCGGTTTATTGAACCGCCGTTTGAAAGCTTAGACCTATGTTAGAAAAGCAGTCGCTTACCACCCTCAATGCGCTATCTCCACTTGATGGCCGCTACCAAACCAAACTAGACGCTTTACGCCCTTACTTTAGCGAATTTGCACTGATTAAACATCGCGCATGGGTAGAAGTAGAATGGCTTAAAGCGCTATCAGCCGCCAAAGAATTGACTGAAATTGCTGCTTTTAGTGCAGAAACAATTCAAGAGCTAGATGCAGCAATCATCAACTTTTCTGAGGCCGATGCTGCACAGGTAAAAGCGATTGAAGCGCGTACCAATCACGATGTAAAAGCGCTGGAATACTGGCTTAAAGAAAAGTTCGACATTAATCCAGAGATTAAAAAAGCCAGTGAGTTTATTCACTTCGCTTGTACTTCGGAAGATATCAACAACTTATCGCATGGCTTAATGCTAAAAAGTGCGCGCGATGCTGTGATGTTGCCATTTTTGGCTGATTTAATTGCGCGATTAAGTGAGTTATCACATAAACTTGCTAATCAACCGATGTTGTCACGCACGCACGGCCAAACGGCTTCGCCAACCACTATGGGTAAAGAGTTAGCCAATGTTGTGTATCGCTTACAACGTCAACAAAAACAATTAGTTAACAACGAAATTCTAGGGAAAATCAACGGTGCAGTTGGCAACTTTAATGCACATTTATCCGCTTACCCAACATTTGATTGGGAAAGTTTTGCGCAAAAATTTGTACAAAATTTAGGGTTAACTTACAATCCAATGACCATTCAGATTGAGCCGCATGATTATATGGCCGAACTTTATGACACTTTAGCGCGTATTAACACGATTTTAATCGACTTAAATCGCGACATTTGGGGCTACATTTCAGTTGGCTATTTCAAACAAAAAGTAAAAGCAGGCGAAATCGGCTCCTCTACCATGCCGCATAAAGTCAACCCGATTGACTTTGAAAATTCAGAAGGCAACTTGGGCTTAGCCAATGCCGTGTTGCGCCACATGGCTGAAAAGCTACCGATTTCTCGCTGGCAACGTGATTTAACCGATTCAACCGTGCTCAGAAATATGGGCGTGGCATTCGGCTACACATTATTGGGTTACGATTCTTGTTTGCGCGGCTTGAATAAACTAGAAATCAACGCCGCAAAATTGGCGGAAGATTTAGATAATAGCTGGGAGGTATTAGCAGAGCCAATCCAAACCGTGATGCGTCGCTACGGCATTGAAAACCCGTATGAACAATTGAAAGAATTAACACGCGGCAAAGGCGGTATCAATAAAGTTTCATTGCATACGTTTATTGGTGGCTTAAATATTCCTGCAGAAGCGAAACAATTACTGCTTGAAATGACACCAGCTAGCTATATTGGTAAAGCAACCGAATTGGTAAAGCATATCTAAAATGGCTATCAACGCTGAAAGCAATTCCTCTCTTGCAGTGCTCATTGATGCTGACAATGCACAGGCATCCATCATAGAAGGATTGCTTTCTGAAGTCGCGAAATTTGGTGTCGCTAGTGTTAAAAGAATCTACGGTGACTGGACGACACCCAATCTAGGTCAATGGAAAACAGTGCTTTTAGAACACTCCATTCAACCTATTCAACAGTTTCGCTATACCACTGGCAAAAATGCGACTGATAGCGCGATGATCATTGACGCGATGGATTTACTCTATACTGGGACTTTCGATGGCTTCTGTATCGTTTCTAGTGATAGTGATTTCACTAGATTGGCATCTCGTATTCGTGAGTCTGGTAAACGCGTATATGGATTTGGTGAGAAAAAAACTCCGCAGCCATTTGTAGCAGCATGTGACCGTTTTGTATATACGGAAATATTCTCGCTTAAAGCCGATACGCAGGAAGCGCAACTGAAAGTACCTCCAAATAAACTAAGGCAAGACACAAAACTCATTAATCTTTTTAGGTCAGCAGTTGAAGCTGCTTCAAATGAAGATGGATGGGCGAATCTAGGTGGCGTTGGCAGTAATCTTATTAAAAATGCACCGGACTTTGACCCTCGTAATTATGGCTATGCAAAACTAGGTGATTTAGCGATTGCTACCGATTTATTTGATGTTGAAAAACATCAAACCCACTTATTACTCAGAATCAAACAAAAGAAATGAGCGAAATCTTAGTCCTTTACTATTCTCAAGGTGGCGCCGTACGCAAAATGGCGCAACTAATTGCGCGTGGAGTTGAATCAGTTAGCGGTGCAAAGGCGCGCGTACGCACTGTGCCAAAAGTATCTGCAAATTGCGAAGCAACGGAATCAGATATTCCTAGCAGTGGCGACCCGTATGTTGAATTGAGCGATTTAGAAGAATGTATCGGCTTAGCGCTCGGCAGCCCTACTCGCTTTGGCAATATGGCGGCGCCAATGAAGTATTTTTTGGATAGCACAGCGGGTTTATGGTTAAAAGGCACGCTAATTGGTAAACCCGCGGCAGTATTTACCAGCACTGGTTCACTGCACGGCGGCAACGAAACTACGTTATTAACTATGATGTTGCCACTCATGCATCACGGCATGCTAATGGTCGGCTTGCCTTATTCTGAGCCTGAATTATCTAGCACACAATCGGGCGGCACACCTTATGGTGCAAGCCATATTGGCGGCACGATGGATGATAAAAAAATCACCGAAGACGAAAAAAAACTCTGCTTGGCATTAGGTAAACGCTTAGCTGAAACCGCGTTAAAGTTGGCTAGTTAATATGCTTTCAACATTAAGAATTGGCGCTGGCATTAGCCTGATTGCTTTGATTTTTTTGTGTTTGGCATGGGAAAGCGTACTTGCGCCATTGAAACCGGGTGGCTCTTTGCTGATGTTAAAAGCCTTGCCTTTATTATTACCACTTTTTGGCATATTAAAAGGTCGCCGCTACACTTACCAATGGGCTGGCATGCTGATTTTGCTGTATTTTACTGAGGGCGCAGTACGGGCATGGTCTGACAGTGGTGTTTCTAGCCAATTAGCGCTGATTGAAGTGCTGTTATCGCTGATATTTTTTCTGTGCGCAATATTTTATGCAAAACTCACGCGAAACAGTGCATTAAAAGCGCCTGCGTAATTTATAATTAAAGCCTTAAGCTATACTTAACACTAAAAATAGCGCAATAAATTGTGCCGCTTTATAAAGTTAAGCACACAAAAGCAGGCTTTTAACCACCGATGAAAATACGCACTATTAATCACACTGTCAGCCACGAATGAAAATACTCATATCAAATGACGATGGCTATTTTGCGCCAGGCCTAAACATTCTAGCCGGTCATCTCGCAAAATTTGCGGATATTACCGTTGTTGCGCCTGAGCGTAATCGCAGTGGCGCAAGTAATTCGCTCACTTTAGATAGACCACTTAGCGTTAAAAAGGCGGCAAATGGCTTTTTTTACGTCAACGGCACGCCGACAGATTGCGTACATATCGCGCTGACTGGTTTAATGGACACGATGCCAGATATGGTAATCTCGGGCATTAATGATGGCGCGAACATGGGTGATGACACTATTTATTCTGGCACGGTTGCTGCCGCAACAGAAGGTTTTTTGCTCGGCATTCCTTCTATCGCTATTTCCATGTCGCAACACAACCCTACACATTTTGAAACTGCTGCGCGGGTAGCAGTAGAGTTGATTCAACAGCATATCAAACATGGTTTTACGTCAGCTACTTTGCTCAATGTGAACGTGCCGGATGTTCCTTATGAAGAATTAGCTGGCAGAACGGTGACACGCTTAGGCAAACGCCATAAGGCCGAACCAGTGATTCAGCTTAAAACACCTAGAAATGAAACCGTGTATTGGGTTGGTGCTGCTGGCACACCAAATGACGGCGGCGAAGGAACAGATTTTTATGCAGTCGCTAATAATCAAGTGTCGATTTCGCCGATTCAAGTGGATTTAACCAAACATTCACAGCTGGCAGAACTACAAACCTGGCTGAATAAATAACAGATATGGCTTTATTAAAATCTACTACAAAAACTGGCATCGGCATGACCTCACTGCGCACGCGCGATCGTATGTTAGTGCGTTTGCGCGAGCAAGGCATTCAAGATGAAGTCGTGCTATCTGCAATCGGTGAGATTCCACGGCATATTTTTGTCGATGAAGCTTTAAGTATTCGTGCATATGAAGATGTTTCGTTGCCAATCGGTTTTGGACAAACGATTTCGCAACCGTATATTGTCGCTCGTATGACAGAGATTTTGCGCAACGGCGCTCAGTTAAATAAAGTATTAGAGATTGGCACAGGCTGCGGTTATCAAACAGCGGTGTTATCAAAAGTATGCAAAGAAGTATTATCGGTAGAGCGTATTCGCCCATTGGTGATGAAAGCCAGAAGCCATTTGCGCACGCTTAAATGCAACAATGTGAAGCTGGACCATGCAGATGGCAGCGTTGGATTAGAGTCATTTGCACCGTTTGATGGCATTATCGTCACCGCCGCTGCCAGCCACGTGCCGCAAGAGTTATTGGCGCAATTAGCTATTGGCGGACGTATGATTATTCCAATCGGTACATCGACACAAACTTTAGTATTAATTGAACGAAAAGCCAAAGAATACGTACAAACCAAGCTGGAAGCAGTGAAATTTGTACCTTTGTTAGGCGGGATTAGTTAATGTTTCAACTCGTATTAATCACATTATTTGCACTTTTTTTAACTGCTTGTGAAAGCAATCCACCCGCCCCCGTTGTTGATCGCTTACCGCAATCGTCTAAACCAGCGACAGTTACTAAAGGTGGCGCTAAACCAAATCAAGTTAGCAATAGCACAACTAGAAATGATGGGCGACCGAATAGTCACACTGTTAAAAAAGGTGATACTTTATTTAGTATTGGTTTGGAATATGGGCTTGAATACAAAGAAATTGCCGCCGCCAACAACATAACTCCGCCCTACACGATTGAAATTGGTCAAAAACTAAATTTGCCTATCGTAGAAGCAAAGTCTGATGCCGCGAACAGCAACGCATCAGCACAAGTGACAACAGAAGATGGCGTCGTTATTACGCCGATTAAAACTGACTCTACGGCAATTGAAACAACTGTGTCAGAAACCAAAGCCTCGCCGACTACTGAAACTAAGCCAGCGCAATCGGCTGCATCTGGATTATTAAATGAGCCAAAAGCCATGCGCGAACCTTATAGCTTAGAAGCTTTTAACAGAACCACGCCAGTTAAAACAACCGAAACCAAAGTAGCTGTGGGCAAAACCGTTGGAACTACGGTTGAAACCAAAGTTAACGATGTTAAAGCTGGCGAAATTAAGCCCGCTGAAAACAAAACTGCTGATCCCAAATCAAGCCAAACTCAGCCGCCTGATGATGAAGCCATTAAATGGAGCTGGCCAACACAAGGTAAAGTGGTGGCGAGTTTTAATGAAGCCACGAATAAAGGGATTGATATTGCTGGCAGCACTGGGCAAGCCATTAATGCAGCCAGTAGCGGCAAAGTGATTTACAGCGGCTCAGATTTACGCGGCTATGGTAAATTAGTGATTATTAAACACAATAAAACCTATTTATCGGTCTATGCGCACAACAGCAAAATAATCGTCAAAGAAGGTCAAGTGGTCGGTGTAGGACAAAAAATTGCCGAGATGGGTAATACCGATTCTAATTCAGTAAAATTACATTTTGAAATCCGGCGTTTGGGTAAATCAGTTGATCCTGCCAAATATTTAAACCAGAATTAGCCTGATATTTAAACAAAATTAACCACAAAAATTAGCCAACTTTTCAATCGCACTTACAATCATACTCGTCCGTTTTAGGAGATTATCGTGGCCGCACCGCAGAAAAAAGATCCCAATAAATATAGCAAAAATGCGGACATTAAAGCCGATACCTTACTTAAGACGCTCATGTCTTTGGGCGGCATCCTTTTAGTTATTATCGGATTAATCGGCATTGCAATGGAGTTTTTTAAAGATGGCGGCTGGTTAAAAACAGCGTTCAGTTGGCTCTTCGATTCCACCACGCACATGATGTTTATTCCGGTGATTATTTTTGTATTGTGGTTATTGAACCGTTGGATGTCATCTGCCGCGAAAAGCGAAAAGAAAAAGAGCGGCGATTTGCCCATGTATATCATGATGGCAATGGGTGCTTTTTATATCTTTCGATTAGCCACAACAGGTAGTTTTTAATCGCAGGATTGGTGAAGCTTTATCTATAAGTTAACACTTTTTTAATGCAATTTCTACGTTAACATTTAAACTTAAACTAACAAAAAAGCCGAC